>OGZV01000364.1_pt1 | contig 49649 bp, 75 predicted proteins | sample 1576861 | NCBI WGS metagenome assembly OGZV01 (sample SAMEA3541501, study PRJEB24748) | human gut metagenome | biome: human gut; feature: human-associated habitat; material: faeces | place: China | collected 2012
TTCCAGCGGCAATTCCAGCACGGCGGCAGCCACTGGGGCTTATTGCAGCGCAAAAGCAGACGGCAAAGATAGCATTGCCGTTGTAAACGGTGCTTGCGGTAAGGCGTGCGGCGCACTGGGCTGCTATCTGGTGCTGACCGAGTACGATGATGACGGCAATATGTTGCTGGCCAAAATGGCAAAGGTTGACGGAGCCGTTATCAAAGAGAACACCTGGTACACCCTCGAAAATGGCGAGTTTGTGGAGGCTGCACCGTGAAGAAGCACTACAACAAGCGTTGGCTTGAACAGCGCTGGGATGCAAGGCAGCCGGATCGGTTGGAGCATATCCGGCTGAAACGGCAGCTGAGAACAAAAAAGGAGGTGGACGATAATGAAGCCGAGCATGGGAATCGCAGAGTGCTGCCAGATCATGCGTGATAACAACATTTCAGTGAGCGAGCCGATCTTTACCGGTATGATTCAGGCTGGCAGCTTCCCGGCATGGGCGGTGCCATCCATTGACACCAAGAGTGCGGCTCCGCTGATCTCCCGTGCCGGATTTATGGCGTGGGTGAAGGATTTTTACAAGCTCGAAAAGGTTTATACAAAGGAGGATCCGAAAGAATGAAACTCAAATCTACTACTTACTACTGGTTGGCTGTCGTTTTTGGCGGCGTTGGAATGGGCGCAGCTATGGGTGCAGAGGGCACCGCGCAGACCACCGGATATATCTCCAGCACACTGTTTGCGGTGTCGCTGGTGTTGATTTTGGCCGCCGTTCTGCTGGCTCGTCTGGGCTTTGCCGCAGAGGACAGGGAGAGAGCCGCAAATCGGCGCAAGTACGGCAAGATCAACCGTGCCCACGCCCGCAACCCGGAATACCCGGAGAATCAAGAGCGTGGGGCATGATGACGGCCAAAGAGTACGTTGAGGGCAAAGTCAAATCCTACACGCGGCTTGCCGAACGCTGCAGGCGAGAAGCCGAAGCCTCAGATGACATTGTTGTCCGGGCCGGATACTCCGCACGGGCAAACGTCTGGGAGATGTGCGCCGAAGAAATGGACAACGTGCGGGAGATGTTGCAAGAGGAATCTGGAGAGGTCACGTATGCCTGACACTGTCCACCATGTCATGTGGTACACCGTGTATGACGCAAAGACCGGAGACCTGATCGCCAGCGGTACGTCTGAGATGTGTGCCAGACGGCTGGGTTACAAAAGTGCAAACAGCTTTGCGTCTGCGAGCAGCCACGGTCGCAGCGGCAGGCATCCGGCTCACAAGTACGTTTTTGAGAAAGAGTGCATCCGACGTGATGAGGTGGACAGTCTGCCGCCGATACGCCGCAAAAAAAGAAGAGCCTGCCCGTGATACCAGCACGGACAGACCACAAGGTGACGGGGTTCCAGACCTCCATCACCACAAAGATATCACAAACAGGAGGTTTTTACAATGGATGACGTGGCATTTTACTATTGCTACGGACACCGCAAAGAGCACTGCAGCATTGACGTGCAATGCTTTGAGGGCGAGCCGGTCAAGGCCAGCGTGGACGCCCAGCACTGGGCAGATGAGCAGATCCAGACCGGCGAATACAGCCAGATCGACGTCAAGGACGCCCTGGGCAACCTGATCTATTCGAGGTGAATATTTATGCAGTGCAGTGAAAAAGGCAAAATCTGCCTGAACTACGCGTCCAACGTGCCGGAGTGGCAGTTGGACATGACCCTGGATGCGCTGGCCGCGCTTGGCGCCGCTGTGAGCGCCTGCGGCAAGGTGCAGAAGGCCGTTGCCGGAGATCTGGCGTGGATCAAGAGACACCCGAACAGCATGTATATGGGCACGGAGCCCATCGACCGGGCACGGGCGTGCAATGAGGCCGCAGCCGCCCTTGGACGGGCCGTCTATGCGCTGGAAGTCATTCTGTGCCAGTCCAGCCAGTTCGGATTTGCACATGATCTGGCCTGTGCCGCACAGACCGGCTATAACGTTGAGCATGTGGCGCTTGAGACCCGCTGCCGTGAGCACGGGTGCGAGGAGGTAGCATATAAGCATGGATAAAACGAGCATTTATGAGGCATCCCGATCTGTCCCGCCGGAAGCGCAGAAGCGGATCAGCGGCGGGCGGCTGAACGGCATGACCGACATCAACCCCATGTGGCGCTTCAAGAAGCTGACCGAGCTTTTCGGCCCGGCGGGCATCGGTTGGAAGTTCGACCCGCCAGTATTCGAGGAAAAACCCGGCGTCAACGGTGAGGTGATGGTGCATTGCTTCACCTGCCTGTACATCCGGCAGGACGATGGGACCGCTTGGAGCGCTCCTATTCCCGGCGTTGGCGGGTCCATGCTGATCTCCACCGAGAAAAGCGGCCAGCGCACAGACGATGAAGCGTATAAAAAAGCCTACACGGACGCCCAGGGCGTGGCATGTAAGGCGCTTGGTATTGGTGCAGACGTGTATTGGAACGCAGATGCAACCAAGTACAGCGCCCCGGCAGCAAGGCCTGCACAGAAGCCCTCCGCCCCTCCTGTCTGTGCCTGCTGTGGGAAGCAGATCACTGGCATCAAGTCCAAGGACGGAAAATCTGCGCTGACTGCCGAACAGGCAGCCGACCGCAGTTTCAAAAAATACGGGCGTGTCATCTGCATGGAGTGCGCCAGAAAGCAGCCGAAAGAAGATGGAGGATTGATGCATGCTTAACGTTGTAGCCATCATGGGCCGCCTTGTGGCGGACCCGGAACTCAAGACCACCACGCAGGGCACCAGCGTGTGCCGTTTCCGTATCGCCTGCGACCGCAGCTATGTTCGTCAGGGCGAGGAACGAAAGGCCGATTTTATTGACATTGCCGCATGGCGGCAGACTGCCGAGTTCGTCTGTAAGTATTTCCAGAAGGGCAGCCTAATCGCCATCGACGGCAGCATCCAGACCCGCCAGTATCAGGACAAGAACGGCAACAACCGTACCGCTTTCGAGGTCGTTGCGAACAATGTGAGCTTTGCAGGCTCCAAGGCCGCAGACAAGCCCGCTGTGCAGAGTTTCGACCAGCAGACGCAAAGTTACACTCGGCAGGCAAACGCCTCTCACAGCGCACCGCAGGCCGGTTACGCGCAGGGCGAGCCGGACGACTTTGCCGAGATCACCGACGACGGCGACCTGCCGTTCTGATAACTGGCAAAGCGATGTGCTATCTGACGTTACGGGCGTGCAAGGAAGGAGGTGAAAACCCATTGGGAGAGAAAAAGCACAAGAGCGTTATTCTGTTTTCAGAGTGGAAAAAGCCGCTTCGGATTCTTTCTCTAGAGCAGAAAGGCTGCATTTTGGATGCACTTCTGGACTTTCCCGACGGGATTCCACCGGAATTTGACGACCCGATGCTTGTGATTGCTTGGGAATTCATGCAGGGCGGGCTGGAAGAAAACGCACGAAAATGGGAAGAAATCCGGGAAAAGCGCTCAGCCGCCGGAAGAAAAGGCGCCGAAGCAACAAATGCAAAGTATCAGCAAACTGCGGCAAATCCGGCAAATGACGATTTTGCCGAACAAACTGCGGCAAATCCGGCTGTTTCTGGTTCTGTTTCTGTTTCTGGTTCTGCTAAAGAGATAGAGGATGCTTCCGCATCCACCACTCCCAAAAAATCGAACCGTTTCCATCCGCCGGATGCTGTGGAGGTCAAGGCGTATTTTTCCGAGAATGGCGGCTCAGATGAGCAGGCGCAGCGGTTCATGGACTTCTACACGTCCAACGGGTGGAAGGTGGGTAAGAACCCCATGAAGAGCTGGAAGGCCGCTGCATCCGGCTGGATTTCGCGGGACAGGGAGCGACAGAAAGCCCCTGCGTTCCAGCGCAACCCGGTTCGGTACGTTTCCCGCCCGCCGGAGGAAGCCGAGAAGGCCAGGGATTTCATGAGAGACGCACCGGACCGCACCATGAAGTGGCTGGAGAAGCGGAAAAAGGAGGAAGAGAATGCCCCGATACAAAGTGATCCTTGAGTGCAGCGGCCCGGTTGGAGATGCAGCACTCACCTACCGCATGACGGCATCCAGCCCGCAGGCGGCAGAATTCAGGGCCTGCCAGATGGCGGGCGACCACTACCCAGAGTATACGGATATTCAGGCCAAGAGAATGGAGGTCGAATCCCCATGACGAACCAGACATGTAAGGACTGCCCGGAGCGGCACACGGCCTGCCACGACACCTGCCCGCGCTTTGCAGAGTGGAGAACGCAGCACAAGGCAGAATTGATCTACACCAACGCCCAGCACGCCGCAGAGCGCATCAACCGCAACGATTTCAACAAAGAGGGATGGATGGGAGGAAAACACCCGCCCAGAAAAAGGAGAAAAGCATGAAAACCGTACAGGAGATTATGGCTGAAAATGGCTCATTGGCAAACATTGAGCGTTTTCAGACGATGCAGAAGTGGGAATACAAGCGCAAGGTAGAGCACGCGCAGGAAATGGCCGAGGCATTTTACTACTGGGCAAAAGAGCACGAAAAGGGCGTGCACCTATCCGTGGGCGGTCTGGATTCCATCACGCTACATTACTTCTTGGAGAGCATCGGGCTGCCCGTCACCTGCGTGTCCTGCTCCTCGCTGGAGGGCAAGGGTGTGCAGCAGGTGCACAAGCAGATGGCAGCAGAGATGGAAACCGAATACAAAAACTGGATGGGCGATGGCGAAGCCCCGTCCTTCGTGTTTCTGAAGCCGCTGAAAAGCAAGGTGCAGGTCTTGCAGGAATTTGGCTGGCCTGTCATCAGCAAGGAAAAGGCAGGCAAGATCATGCTGCTACAAAACCCGACAGAGCAAAACGCAACCGTGCGGCATGCGATCATCACCGGGGAAACCGGCGAATACGGCGGCTGGCAGAAAAACAGCCGCATGAACTTGCCGCAGAAGTGGCTCGACCTGTTTGGCGGCGCAGACGCGGAGGGCGCGGCGCTTGGATATCAGACGGCCCCGTTCAAGGTGTCTGACCGCTGCTGCTACTACCTCAAGGAAAAGCCCTGTAACGACTGGGCGCGGGACCACAACAGCGTGCCCTATATGGGCCTTATGGCCAGCGAGGGCGGGCGGCGCGAGAAAAGTTTGAAAATGCACGGATGCAACTATTTCGGCAAGACAACCACCCGCAGCGCGCCTTTTGCTATTTTTGACCGACAGGACATTTTGCAGCTTGCGCTTGATTTGAACGTTCCTATTCCCGCCGAATATGGCGAAATTGCGAAGGACAGGGACGGAAAGTTGTACACCACAAAGGCACAGCGCACCGGCTGCACTATGTGCGGCTTTGGCATCCACGTCGAAGGAAGACCGCATCGTTTTGACATCTTGCGGGAGACCAACCCCAAAGAGTGGGAGTTCTGGATGAAGCACGTTTGCCGCGATGAAAACGGCAAGTGGTACCGATGGGGGCGCGTGCTGGACTATATCGGCATCGGCTGGGAAGACGTGCCGGAGCAGGCCGTGCAGATGCACATTGACGATTTGATTGGAGGAAAGCTATGAAAGCTGTGCTTTTGAGCATTCGGCCTGAATGGTGCGACCTCATCATTCGGGGGCAAAAAACCATTGAGGTGCGCAAGACCCGTCCGAAACTGGAAACGCCGTTCAAGGTGTACATCTACTGCACAAAAGCTCCGCAGCAACTCATCACCATTTTCAAGGATAGCGAAGAAACGATGGACGGCGAAATCCATCACGGAAAGCCTGTGTTCGTAAAGTTCAATAAGCTACTGCCGGACAGCATACGCGGTAATACCCAGATGGTTATTGGAGAGTTCATCTGTGATGACATCCGGCGCATCGGCCCTGAGTACTGCATCGTCAAAGAAGATATCGAAACAGCAATTGCTGGAAGTTGCCTCAGTATCAAGCAAGTGAAGGAATACGCCGGCTGGGATATCGGTATGAACTATGCCGACATGAAAGACCTGTATGGTTGGCATATTTCAAACTTCAAACTCCACAAAAAGCCAGTAAGGCTTAAAGATTTTTGGGCGATACAACCCTGTACGCATCGCGGAGACTGTTGCACCTGCCGCAGATGGGACGCGGAAAAGCTAATTTGCCGGGGAGAAGCATTCGGAATCGAACGCCCGCCCCAAAGCTGGTACTATGTGGAGGAAGGCAGATGAAGCTGACACTCTACGGCGACCCCCGCACCAAGAAAAACTCTGCCCGCATCCTCAAAAGCCGCTCAGGCGGGCGCTTTGTGGCCCCTAGCAAGGCTTACATGGATTATGAGATTGACTGCCTGCGGCAAATCAAAAGGCCGAACAGCCCCATCTCTGCCCGCGTGAACGTGAGGTGCGTGTACTACATGAAAACCGCCCGACTGGTCGATCTGGCAAACCTCATAGAGGCGACCACAGACATTCTGGTGAAAGCCCGCGTGCTGGAAGACGACAACAGCAAGATCGTCGCCGCCCACGATGGCAGCCGGGTGGACTACGACAAGCAGAACCCACGGGCGGAAATCTGGATCGAAGAAATGGAGGAATGACCATTGAAACAGCTCAGATGCCCCAAATGCGGGCATGAATTCGGCTACGATAACGGCTATTATGACAGGAACATCGAACGACTTGGCCATGAAATCGCCGACCTAAACCGTCAGATGGCCAACCATAGGCTCCTGCCCTTTGTGGAGCAAAAGCGGAGAACAGACTGGTGGCTCAGGACGAAAAAAGCCCTTGCAGAAAAGCAGGAACAGCTTGGAGAACTGAAAGCTATCCGAAAAGCGGCAGACCAGCAGATTAAGTACGCTGAAGCTGTTATCTTCCGGGATCTTGTCAAAGAGCGTCTCGGCGAAAAAGAGTACATAAAACTGGTATTGGAAGCGGAAAAAGAGATGGATGCTTACAAAATCAGCGGCCAAATGTGGCACGAATATTCCCGCGCTCGTGGACAGAGTGTCACTAACATCAACAAACTGTAAGGAGGGCAGATATGATTCGCACATGGACACCTGAGAGTGATGCACCCAAGCCGGGCAAAGCCAGCAATGTGCAGCAGCTGCGGGCGTGGTTTGAACGCCTGCCGAAAATGCGGGCACTGATCTGCCAGCAGCAGGAGCACATTGCAAGCCTGCGGAATGCCGCCACCACGACCACGTCAGGCACGTCAGGCGCGCCGGGGCGCTCCGGAACCAGCGACAAGGTAGGCCGGAACAGTGACGCGGCCATGGATGCCGAGCAGCATCTGCACGAGCTGAAATGCCAGTATGCCGAGATGCAGAAGAAGGCCATTGAAGCCGCCTATATGCTCCACGCCGATCCTGCATCCATCCGCCGCAGTAAGTGCATCATCCTGTGCTATGTTGAAGGCAAGCGGCACGCCGATATCGCGGCAAAAGTCGGCTATTCCAAGCCGTCTCAGGTTTCACGCGCAATTTCGGAAGGCCTGAGCCAGCTGACAGAGATCGCGAACGAGCTGAATCTTAGTTGAACCTGTACATTTTGCACAACGTCAGAGGGCTTTGTTTTTACACGCTCTGGGATTTACTTGTTATCGGCATCTGTGCTATTGTGGTACCATCGGCAAAGCCGAAAAGGCAAACCGATGCATGCAGCCTCCGAAACGTGTCCCTTCTTGGCATTTTCCTCCTTTTCTGCTTGCAGGTACCGGGCTTTGCTCTCTCTTCACGTTTCGCGGGCTGCTTCTATGCGATACACTGACACAAAGGCAGCCTGCCGCTCATGAGAGACAGGAGGCGGTTCGATTCCGCCGTATCGCTCCATATGGCGCATGGACTAGACAACCCGCAAGGCCGCACGTGCAACCTCTCGTGCCGAGAAAAGGCCTTAGAATCCTTGCCAAGGTGTAGCTTTCCTGACAGGATGTGCGCCAACCAACAGCCCCGGCGGCGAACCGGAGCTGTTTTTATATGGCCGCCTGAGCGCAGTTTGGAGCGCGGCGCGTGTGTGTAGACACGGCTGGTTCGATTCCAAGGGCGGCTTTTTATATTCCCGTAGTTCAAGTGATGGAACAGCGGTCTCCAAAACCGCAGGCTGCAGGTTTGAGCCCTGCCGGGAATGCCAGCTGCGTGCCCTGTGAGGGGGCCGCGCAGCACGCCGGGTGTCTGGCGGCGTACGTTCCGGACACAGCAGCGCCCACCGTTTGACGCCTGTCCAACGCAACTGAATGCTGGGCGCTGCTTATTTTAATATTTTGACCGTTCGGGTTTCCGGGCGGTTTTTCTTTTGTATGAGTTTAGAGAGGTGGTGGCGGTGGGCGCACGGCGGCTGACAGATAAGCAAAAAAAGAAGATCGTTGCGGACTATGTGCAGCTCCAAAGCTACCGTGCAGCCGCAAAGCTGAATGACGTTTCGGACGCGACCGTTAAGAAAGTCGTAAAGGAAGACCCGGAGAGTGCGCGCTTGTGTGCACAAAAAAAACGGGAAAACTCGAAGGACATGCTTTCTTACATGGAGAGCAAGCAAGGAGAAGCACAAGAGCTTCTCGGGCTGTACCTGAAAGCGATGGCCGACCCGGACAAGATCGCGGAAGCAACACTGCCGCAGCTGTCAACGGCGTTTGGCACCATCGTGGACAAGTTTGCCATGCTGGGAGACCAGAATAGCATAGAAGTCCCGGACGATGGCCTTGTGGAGGCCCTGAATGCCGCCGCAGACCTCAGCCCGCCTGACGATGTGGATCTTCTGCCAAAGGAAGAGGACGACAATGCGGAAAAGTAACGGCTTTCGCTGGAAAGCCCTCAGCCAGCGGCAGAAACAGGTTCTTAGCTGGTGGACACCGCAGAGCGCATACAGCGGCTACAACGGCATCATTGCCGATGGCGCTATCCGCTCGGGCAAGACCTTTGCCATGAGCTTTTCTTTTGTCCAGTGGGCCATGACCTGCTACAGCGGCCAGCAGTTTGCCATGTGCGGCAAGACCATTGCCAGCTTCCGGCGAAACGTGCTTGGCACGCTCAAGCAGCAGCTTGCAGCCCGTGGCTACAATGTCAAAGAGCATCGGGCAGAAAATTTCATGACCGTCAGCAAAGGCGGCAAATCCAACGAGTTTTACTTTTTCGGCGGCAAAGACGAGAGCAGCCAAGACCTGATCCAGGGCATCACGCTGGCTGGGGCATTCTTTGACGAGGTGGCGCTGATGCCGCAGAGCTTTGTCAATCAGGCCACTGCCCGCTGCTCCGTCACCGGGTCAAAATTCTGGTTCAACTGCAACCCGGGCAGCCCACAGCATTGGTTTTATCTTGAGTGGGTGCGGAAATGCCGTTCCCGCAAGATGATGTACCTCCACTTTACGATGGACGACAACTTGTCGCTCTCCGAGGAAATCAAGGCCAGATACCGCAGCCAGTACAGCGGCGTTTTCTACCAGCGCTACATTCTGGGCCTGTGGACGGTGGCAGAGGGACTTGTATATGACATGTTCGACCCCAAAAAACACGTCATTGACGTGCTGCCCGAGCTGTCCCCGAAGAGCGCCTATGTGGCGTGCGACTTCGGCACCCAGAACGCAACGGTGTTCCTGCTGCTCCAAAAACAGGCCGATGCAGACTGCTGGATCGTCACCAGGGAGTATTACTACAGCGGGCGAGAGCAGAAGCGGCAAAAGACCGTGGGCGAGTACGTCACAGATCTCAAAGCGTGGCTGGACGGCCTGAAGCCGGAGCGGGTCATCGTGGACCCCTCTGCCCTGCCCCTGATTACGGAACTGCGCAAGAATGGCTTTACCCAGAACCCGGCAAACAACGACGTTCTGAGCGGTATTCTGGACGTACAGACCATGCTGCAGACCGGGCGGCTGAAGATCTGCAAAGACTGCAAGCACACGCTGGAAGAGTTCGGCGTATATGCTTGGGACCCAGATAAAGACGACGCCGTGCTGAAGGTCAACGACCACTGCATGGACGCCATCCGATATTTTGTGCGCACGAAGCGCCTTGTGAAACTGAGGGATTGATTTTGAGCACTGTATACACATTCCAGACCTTTCAGCAGGCGCAAGTCGCCGGGGAACAGGCTGATTTTGTCCGGCGGTTCGTGCAGCAGCACTGTGCTTCCGGCCCTTACAGGATGGCGCTGGACGCCGACCTGTACGACGCCCAGAAAAACCCGGGCGCTGAGCGCTTTTCGCAAGCCTACGCCTTTATGCTGAAACGCCTCTCCAAGAACACGCGGCAGGATGTACCCCGGCCCGATATGGTCAAGAGCAATCTGTTCCGGCGGCTGAACAAACAGCGTGCCACCTACTCCCTCGGCAACGGCGTCACCTTTGCGGATAAGGACGTGGACAAAGAAAAACTGGGGGCTGAATTTGACGAGCAGATCCAGAAAGCCGGATACTTTTCCCTGATTCACGGCGAAAGTTTTGGATTCTGGAACAACGACCATCTGGTGGTGTTCAAGCTGACCGAGTTTGCGCCCCTGTACGATGAGACCTCCGGCTCCATGCGGGCCGGGGTGCGGTTCTGGCGGCTGAATCCTGACACGGATATGCACTATGTCCTGTACGAAGAGGACGGCTACACCGAGTACACGGAAAGCAGGATCGGCAGCACTATGCAGGAGACGGCCCCGAAGCAGGCATACAAGAGCGTGACCGTCTCCACCCCCGGCGGCGGGCTGGAAAGCGTGGAGGGGGAAAACTACAGCACTCTGCCTGTGGTACCGCTGTGGGGATCCGACCTGCATCAAAGCACCCTCGTAGGCCTGAAAGCCTACATCGACAGCACCGATCTGGTGACGTCCGGCTTCTGCAGCGACTTGCAGGATTGCGCACAGATTTACTGGCTGTGCGAAAACTTCAACGGCATGACCGATGACGAGCTGCAGGAGTTCCTTGTCAAGCTGAATCTGTACCACATTGCAGGCGCAGACACCAGCCAGGGCGGCAAGATCACCCCCTACACCACCGAGATTCCTGTGACGGCACGGCAGGCTCTGTTGGAGCTGCTCCACACCCGGGTGTATGAGGACTTCGGCGGTCTGGATGTGCATTGTGTCAGCGCGGACAGCACCAACGACCATCTGGATGCAGCCTATGAGCCGCTGAACCAGAACGCGGACGACTTCGAAGCGCAGGTCAAGCCGTTCATCCGGCAGATCTGCGCACTGGCTGGCTTTGACAACGCTATGCCGGCATTCAACCGCAGCAAGATCACCAACACCGCTGAGCAGGTCGCAACGGTGATTTCTGAGGCACCGATCATCGGGCAGGACATGGCCATTGACCTGCTGCCCAACCTGACCCCGGAACAAAAGGAGCAGGCCAAGGCCGCGCTGATGGCGGAAAGCGCAGCACGAGAAACCGTGGACGAGGACGAGGATGACAACGGTGATGAAGCATGATTTCTGACCGTGACCGCATCTCTACCCGCCAGCTGAACCGCCTGCGCCGGCGCATTTTGCGGGTATACGGCACTGCCCGCCGGGAGATGACCGAGCAGCTTACAGAGTTTCTTACAAAATATAAGCAACTGGACGAACGCAAGCGGGCGAAGCTGGATGCAGGCGAGATAACAGAGGACGACTACCGCATCTGGTTGCAAAATCAGGTCTTTCAGTCCGATTTGATGCACGCCAAGCTGGACGGCATCACGCAGACCTGCACCACAGCCCAAGAGACGGCCTACAAGCTGGCCCGGGATGAACAATACAACATCTTTTCCTTTGGCGCAAACTGGACGTTTTACGAGCTGGAACAGGCCGCAGGAGTGACGTTCGGGCTGACCCTGTACAACACCGAAGCGGTCAAGCTGCTGCTGAAGGAGAACCCCCGCATGGTGCCCAACAAACGCATCAAGAGCGAAAGCAACCGCACCTATGACGCCAGGGTGTTCAACCGCTACGTCATGCAGGGCATCGTGCAGGGCAAGAGCGTCCACGACATCGCCGTGCAGGCCGTAAACGGCATGACAGACACGGAGATTCACTGGGCCATGAATAACGCCATCACGGCGCTCACAGGCGCTCAGAACGCCGGGGCATTGCAGCAGATGCGCAACGCCCAGGCTTTGGGCATCGAGGTCAAAAAGCGGTGGAACTCCACCCACGACTACCGCACCCGTGAAATGCACCGCCTGCTGGATCAGCAGACCGCCGACCTTGACGAGCCGTTTAAGGTCATGGGCTACGAGATACAGCGCCCCGGGGACCCCAACGCCGCGCCGGAGATGGTTTACCACTGCCGCTGTGTGCTGTCCTCTGCACTGGGAAAGTATCCCCGGCAGAACGCCATGCAGCGAGACAATGTGACCAAAGAGACCACCCCCGTCATGGATTACACAGAGTGGTATAAATCCAAGGGCGGCAAGGAAGCCGAACAAATGTGGTGGGCGGAAGAGAGAAAACGGAGAAAGGAGAACGGAAAATAATGGAAGCAAAAGAAGCAATGGAAAACTGGAACAGCGGAATTTCCGAGCTGTTTTCTATCATATGTAAAAAAGAAGAACCCACAGCGTTGGTTTGCGATGTGGAGCCGTTAATACGAAGATGGAAAGAAAAGGTAGAAAAAGCAAAAAGTACGGCTCTTAAAGATTATGACGTACTGGATTCTTACGAAACGGCGCTTGAAGAACTGGAAAAGTTTGCGGAAGAAAACAAGCTGTAAGCTCAAGAAAAAGTAAGGCTAGGAGGTATGAACCGTGATTCTGCCGATGGAAAACACCGAGAAAATGATTTTTCCGGGCGAAGGAAAGTTCCATATCCCTATCATCAAGCCGGAAACGGACATCCGCATTGACAAGCTGGAATGGATTCCTTTTAACTACGCCCTGTCTGCCAAAGATAGGGGGAGCAAAGGCGTCCATTTTTATTGCGACGATTACCAGTATGAGCGCGTATGGCGCAATCCTGACAAGTATGTGCCACTTTTGCAGCAGTTCGGGGCGGTGCTTTCCCCTGATTTTTCCATGTTCCGAGACCACCCGGAAGCGGTGCAGATTTGGAGCGCCTATAAACGGCACTGGTTGGCAGCGTACTGGCAAATGCACTGTATCAAAGTCATTCCCACCATCGAATGGGTATGGCCGGAAAGCTACGAGTGGTGTTTTGACGGAGAGCCGCGAAACTCCATCATTTCCATTTCGTCCGTTGGGCTGATGAATGAGCGCTTGGCTACAACCCTTTTTACAATGGGGTGCAAGGAAGCCATGCGGCGCTTGAATCCCACGCAAGTTCTTTGGTATGGCAAACCATTACCGGGGATGGACTTTAACGCAACAATAATCAAGCCGCAGTATGCGGAAGTGAGAGAGAGGTGTCACGATGAGCGGCGGTGGTAGAGCATCCGGCAGAGCCGGGCGCAGCTCCGTGCGAGCGGGCGGCGGAAATGCAAATGAACATGAGTTTGAATCTTTTGTGAATGGGAAATGGGTGACGGATTATAGCAAAATCGCGGCGGCAGAGGCGAAGAAAGCCGCCGTTGTTGTGGATAGTTCCAGATACAAGAAAACGCATAACGACGTTGTGTCTTTCGTAAATGAGCAAGCTGGCGTTGACCTCAACAAATATCGAAGTGGCGATGGTTCTTCTCCGTCTCATACCACATATTGGGACAAGAGCGGCCCGAAAGTTGCTTTTGACCTAAAGGGCATGACTTCGAGTGACCGTACAAAGTTGATGCAGCTGGCACAAAAGCCGTTTGGCGTAACGGTTGAACAGGGCGGCGCATGGATTGGCTTTGTTTCGAGGAAAAGGAAGAAAAAGTGAGCCATGAACTTTAACTACGACATCAAATTCACCGACAACACCCCGCAGCTGCATGAAGCTCTGGACTTATGGGCGGAGCGTGTGCTGACCATCTGGGGCATGAAGGTGCAGGACTACGCCCAGCTGCTTGTGCCCACCGGCACGGCAGACAGCACGGGCATCGAGGGCTATGTAGGCGGCGCGCTCAAGCAAAGCCTGACCTATGCCGTAGACCTTGCCAAAAAGACCGTGACCATCGGCAGCAACCTGTTTTACAGCGTCTATGTGGAGCTGGGCACGGGCATCTTTGCCGAGAAGGGCAACGGACGAAAAACGCCGTGGGTCTGGAAGGACTTCAACGGCAAGTGGCACTTTACCCGGGGTATGAAAGCCCGTCCATTCCTCCGCCCGGCGGTGGAGGACCACATTGAAGAGCTGCGGCAGATCGCCGTGGAGGAAGGGAACAAGGAGGCGTAATTTATGAATTTGGAGAAAATGTTCAAAACACCAAAAGAAAAGTTCCTGCCCGATGATGTGAAAACTGCGCACTGCGAGGCAGAAGACCTTTTCCTTGAGCTTGCAACGCAGCTTGACGCACTTCCTGAAAGCCGAGAAAAAAGTCTGTGCATGACAAAATTACAGGAAGCGAAGTTTTGGGCGGTCGAATGTATCACCAAAGTTGCACGCAAAAACTAAATACTCAGCGGTTGGCGCACAGCGTCAGCCGCTTTTTTATGCCGCTTTAGCTCAGGCCGGCAGAGCACCGGATTTGTAATCCGGGGGCCGTGGGTTCAAGCCCCACAGGCGGCACCACACCGGCAGCACGTCCGGCAAATAAACCTTATTGCCAAGCATGGCAGCCCGAGCAAGGGCAGAAAGGACTATCACATGGCACTTGAGAGAAAAGACCTCCGCGCGATTCTGGAGGATGAGACCGTGGACGTCAGCGGCAAGATGAAGAAGATTCTGGACATGCTGCACACCGAAACGGACGCTCTTCAGAACCAGCTGGATGACGCCAAGGCCGCGACCGCCAAAGCCGAAAAGGACCGGGACGCAGCCAACGGCGGCAAGGAAGCCGCTGAAAAGGCGCTGACCGACTACAAGGCCCAGCAGACCAAGAAGGACACCCACGCAGCCAAGGAAGCCAAGTTCCGGGAGTTGCTGAAGTCCGCCGGGGTGCTGGACAAGTATGCTGATCGGGTCGTGCGGCTGTCTGGCGAGGATATCGACAAGCTGGAGCTGGACGATAAGGGCAACGTCAAGGACGCCAAGAAGCACACCGACAGCCTGAAAGCTGATTGGGACGACTTTGTGGCCACGACCACGACCACCGGCGCAAGGGTGGACACCCCGCCCACCAATACCGGCTCCAAAATGACCAAAGACCAAATTTTTGCAATCAAGGACGCTGGCGAACGCCAGGCCGCGATTGCTGCAAATGCCGACCTGTTTACAGGCGGCGGAAAGGAATAACATATGGCAGCAAAAGAAAATATCACCATGACCACCGATATCACCGTAGCCGCGCGTGAAATCGACTTTGTGACCCGTTTCCAGCGCAACTGGGACCATCTGCGCACCATTCTGGGCATCATGCGCCCCATCCGGATGCAGCCTGGCACCGTGCTCAAGAGCAAGTATGCACAGGGCACCCTGCAGAGCGGCACCGTGGGCGAGGGCGAAGAGATCCCGTTCAGCAAGTACACCGTCAAGGAGAAGGAGTACGGCAAGATCACCATCGACAAGTACGGCAAGTCTGTCACCCTTGAGGCAATCCAGAATTACGGCTACGATGTCGCCGTGCAGAAGACCGATGATGAGTTCCTGTACGACCTGACCGCTCTGGTAACGGATAAGTTCTACAAGTTCCTGAACACCGGCACCCTGAAGGGCACTCCCAAGACCTTCCAGATGGCGCTGGCACATGCCAAGGGCGCGGTCGAGAACAAGTTCAAGACCATGCATCGCACTGTGACCGGTGTTGTTGGCTTTGTCAACGTGATGGACGTGTACGACTATCTGGGCAATGCCAATATCACCGTGCAGAACCAGTTCGGCTTCCAGTATATCAAGGACTTCATGGGCTACAACACCATCTTCCTGCTGTCCGACAGTGAGATTGCGAAGGGAAAGGTTATTGCCACCCCGGTAGACAACATCGTCATGTACTATGTGGATCCTGCGGATAGCGAGTTTGCCCGCGCAGGTCTGGTCTACCGGACCGCAGGCGAGGCAAGCAACCTCATCGGCTTCCACACTCAGGCAAACTACAGCACCGCAACCTCCGAGAGCTACGCCATTATGGGCGTGACCCTGTTTGCTGAGTATCTGGACGGTATCGCTGTCGAGACCATTACCCCGGGTGAATCGGTCTAACCTGCAAGGGGGTGACTTTGCATGACCGTCCCTGAGCTGTGCGCCTACACGCACAATTTCTTTGACCGGGCAGACAACCCCATTGCAGGCGAGTTTGCCTTTGAGCCGGACACCGTGCCCTCCGGGGTAGTGCCGGGGCAGTATTTCCTCGTGTGCGGATCCATCTTCAATGACGGCGTACACAAGGCCGGGGACGGCGATCTGACCTCCGAGACCTTTACCGGGACGGTGCAGCCCATGCGCGTGCCGCCTGATTTTGTGGAGCTGGCTGAAAAAATCGACGCATACGACAAGGCGCTCCCGGCCGGTGGCGTGTATGTGTCCCAGTCCTTTGCCGGGTGGTCCGGCACGATGGCTACAGGCAAGGACGGCCTGCCTGCAGACGGCAAGACCCGCTATAAATCCGAGATCAATCAGTGGAGGAAGATGTGACATGGTCAATCCGTTCACTGCATCCACCGTGATGCAGGGCTTTACCAAAAAATACCGCTTTCAGACCCGCAGCTATGAGCCGGACGGCGTGGGCGGCTTTGTGTCCGGCTGGCAGGACGGCCCGGAGTTTGAGGCCGTGGAGCGCCACGACACCACCGTGGAAGCTCAGGTGGCAGAGCAGGCTGACACGGCATCTACCTATACCCTTCTGGTCAACACGGGAGTGCCGCTGGCTTTCCCGGACTACATCAAGCGGGCAAGCGACGGGCAGACCTTTCAGGTGACGAGCGCAGCCGATGAGGGCAACGCCCCGCCGGAATCCGGCATGGGACTGCGGGCCGTCAAGTGCAAAAAGGCGGTGCTGCCGTGATGGGCCCGTCTGAGAGCATCAACCGGGCGCTGAACACGTTTTTCAACGGCTTTGGAATCCCGGGCTATCTGGAAGATAACATCCCTCCCGCCGCTTCACTGCCCTACCTGACCTACAAACCCACTATCCCCGGAGGGTGGAACGAAACGGCATCCTTCCACGCCCGGCTGTGGTACCCCAGCAAGGGCGGCAGAGCCCCCATCCTGCAAACCGAAGATACGATCAGCGCGGTCCTCGAGGACAGCATAACGCTTTCCTGCGAGGGCGGCGCTATTCTTTTGCAAAAAGGCACCCCGTGGGCACAGCCCCTCGACAACCCGCCTGAAGGGTATCTGTGCGAATATCTCAATTTTGAAATCACGCAATTTTGCGAGTAAGGAGCAATATGGCAAGAAAATTTTCCAAAATTTCGCAGGAAGCGTTCAAGTCCATGCAGTTCAATGCCGGAATTGTGGTCAACAAGTTTGACCCGTCCGGCACGACCGAGATCCAGGATGCAGACATCATCACTGCCACCACCGGCGGCATCACTGCGACCTGCAAGGCAAACTTCACGGATCTGGGCGAGGACGTGGACAACGCCCAGAAGAACACCGCAGAGCTGATGCAGATCGAGGACTACGACTGCACGCTGGCCTTTACGGCCCTGAATGCCACAACGGACGTTATCAAGCTGGCACTTGGTGCAGCCGATGTGGCAGAAAAGAAGGTCACGCCCCGCATGACGCTGGATCCGACGGAAAGCACCGGTGACTTTAAGGACATCTGGTGGGTCGGCGACACCATTGACGGTGGCTATGTGGCTGTACGTCTGATGAACGCACTCTCCACCGGCGGTTTGACCCTCAAGACCACCGACAAAGGCAAGGGCAACATTGCGGTCACCCTGACCGGCTGCCCCCGTCTGGGCAGTGACGTGGTGCCCATGGAGTGGTACTACAGCCCCAAGGCCACAGCATAAGGAGGAAATCGTATGAAATTTTTGACAGAGCTGCCCGATGAAGAGTTTCTCCGCCACTGCTGGCAGATCGCCGATGTGGCGGAGGAGGTCTTGGAAAAATCCAAGATCATGGAGCTGCGCAAGGTTCTGCCGGTCCTGACCGGCGAGGAAACGCCGGAGGAGCTGGAACAGAAGAAGAAGGAGCAGGCAAAAAAGAACATCCAGGCTATGGCAAAAAGCTTGCTGTTCGACAATGCCGCTGCCACCGCAAAGCTGCTTCCGCTGCTCTATGAGCCGGACGTGGATGAAAACGGGGTGGTTGAAAACATTGGCCCGTTCAAGAAGATGCGCGCGGTGAAAGAGCTGCTGAACAACGATGATGTGATGGATTTTTTGCTCTGGTGTCTGCCGTTGGTGCTGGCGGGTACAGACGCCTGATTTCTTCCATCAGCCCGGACGCGCTGCGGCTGTTTGGCAGGCCGTACATTTTGCAGCACTGCCTGAACACTTTGCGGCAAGAGCACATCACGCTTAGCTATCAGGCGTACATGACGGACGCTCTGGCGTACCTTATAGGCGCGGAAGAACGATGGTACGACATGGTGGCCGGGCTTGTGGAAAACCGCCCACAGCCGCCCCAGCCGTCCGCTGATGAAGTGATAGCACGCATTAAAAATGGCTTGAACGGGGGTGATGGAACCTGAAACTTTTTGAATTGAGCGCCACCCTCGGGCTGGACGACAGCGCTTACCGGCAGGGCATCCAGAATGTGCAATCCGAGACGAAAAAAACCGTTTCTTCGCTGTCAGGAGAGTACAGCAAGGCCGCAAAGGCCGTAGTGGAGCTGACCAGACGTTACAACGAATCGGTGGGCAAGACCGGCAAAGCGTCCTCTGAGACCAAAAATCTCAAGACCATGTTGTCGCAGGCAGAAGCGCAGCTCAGGGCAACCACGACCGCGCTGAAAGCTGCAAGCAACGGCATGGAGGGCTTTGCCAGCTCCACGGATAAAGCGTCCAGCAAGTCTCTGGCCGGTGCCATTGCGCAGGGCACGATCATGGCGGGCATCTTCTCGAAGCTTTACGCCGCTGCACTCAGTGCTGCAGAGGGGTTCATCTCTTCCGGCATCGAGTACAACGCCCAGATCGAGAAATACACCACCGGCTTTACCAATATGTTGGGCAGCGCGGAAGCCGCCCAGCAGGTCATGAGCCAGATCCAGGAAGACGCGGCAAAAACCCCGTTTGATGTCGAGTCCCTGACAAAGGCAAACCAGTACCTGATCTCTGCAGGCGAGAACGCTTCCTATGCCCGCAGTACCATCATGGCACTGGGTGACGCAGTCTCTGCGACCGGCGGCGGCAACGACGAGCTGAACCGCATGGCGCAGAACCTGCAGCAGATCGCAAACACCGGCAAGGCTACAGCGGTCGATATCAAGCAGTTTGCCTATGCAGGCATCGACGTGTACGGCATTCTGGCCGACTACACAGGCAAGTCCACCGCCGAAGTGCAGAAGATGACCATCAGCTATGATCTGCTGACGCAGGCTTTGCAGGCCGCTTCCGAAGAGGGTGGGCGTTACTACAACAGCATGGACACCCAGAGCCAGACCATGAATGGCCGGGTTTCCACGTTGAAAGACAACGTGAGCCAGCTGGCGGGATTGCTGACCGGCGATTTATCCAGCGGCATCGGCGTTGCGATTGGCAAGCTGAACGACATGGTCGTCGCAGCACAGGAAGCTTATAAGCTTGACGGATGGAGTGGTCTGATTGGAGAGATCACCGGCCTTACCACCGTCATTGACAAGGCCAAATCTTCTGCCGTTGGCCTGAAAGCTGTCTTTGACGCGCTGAAAAGCGGAGAAATAGGAATTTTCCACGGCGACTGGGACGCTGTCTACCAGAAAGCTTTTAACAACGACTACCAAAACAGAAAGGCCGGCAAAAAAGACACAGGCTACTGGAAAGAATACGGCGAGCGTCTGAAAAAGCAGTACGGAGTAAAAGAAACCAACAGCAGCTCCATCACCACAAGCCCTTCCGGCTCCACCGGAAAAAAATCCGGTTCCGGCTCCAGGTCCACCACCGAAACGGTCATTTCGTCCATCTCCAGCACTGCCACGACCACCGCACAGAACGAGCTGGGCACTGTAACCACTAGCATCCAGACTCTTACCGAGAAGGTAAAGGACAGCTCCGGCAAAATCAAAGACCGCATCACCGAGACCACCACCACGACCGGCAAGGAGATGGTGAACGGTGTTGCCACGACCTTTAAGCAGGTCGAGGCCAAAGTCAACGGCACGGTCACAAAGGTCACAAAGACCTATGACGACATGTCAAAAACGCTGTTGGGCACCTTTACCAACGTCTCGGAAACCACCTTTGACGGCACCACCACAAAGGTGCAGCAGGCGGTGGAAAAGTACGCGGACGGCAGCGAACATATCAAGAAGACCGTCACAGAGACCGGCCAGCGCATCGGCGAGAACGGCGCGGAGACCTATGAGAAGATCATCACCTACATCGACGGAATCGAAGATAAGGTGAACGAGACCTCTACTCTTATCGACAAGAGCGTAAAGGGCACCCAGAGCCGCATTGACCAGCAGCTGAGTGAGGCTTCCGGCCAGCTGGATAAGGGCATTTTCGGGCTGGTAAAAAGCGCCTTTAGTGAAGCCAAAAATGGCGACTGGGGCGGTCTCGCTCTAGATTTTGTCAATTTAATCTGGGGCGAGGTATCGCAGGATCAGCGTGACGTGATCTCTAAGTGGCTTGCGGATGCGCTGACCGCGGTCAATGAGGGCTACTTCAGCGGTGGCATCGGCAAGGCGCTGGGGTCTATCCAGAGCATTTTCACAAACGGCATTACTGCCGGAGTGGATGGCGCCACTACGTCTGTAAAGGCGTTCTCTGAGATCGTGCAGGGCCTTGCAAGCTCCGGCGGCGTGGGCGGAGCACTAGGCGGCATCGTCCAGAGCTTTTCCGGCATGGCAGGCGGCATCACTTCTGCACTGGGCGGCATCGTGTCCTTTGTGGCAGCGAACCCCGTCCTTGCCCTGATCCTGGGCGTTGGCGCTGCGGGCGCTGCAGCTGGCGGCATCGGGCTTGCGCTGTGGGCCAAAAACAAAAAGAGCAAAGACCCGGTCAATAATTACAAGAGCCCGTTTGACGATGTGGGCGTTTACGACAGCCTGAGCGAGTTTTCTACGCGGTCTGCGATACAGTACCGCGTCACCGGCCAGCAGTCCATTGTTGACCGGCAGACCAGCATTCTTGAACGCATCGAGGGGATGCTGGACGAGCATCTGCCTGACATCGGCAAGGGTCAGGTGGTCATGGATTCCGGTGAGCTTGTCGGCGTTTTGTCTCCGCGTATGGCAAATAATGTGGATCTGCACATCGGCGTTGCAGTGACCCGGAAAGCGAGGGGCGTATAATGGCAAAATTGCAAGGCGCAAAAATCGGCGATTATCATACCCTCACGGACTGGGGTCTGTACCTCAAAGTGGGCAGCCCGAAGATCAGCAGCGCGGAGGTGGACGAGTACCTGGTACAGGTGCCAGGCTCTGATACGCTGCTCAACCTGACCAGTTCTTTGGACGGCAGGCCACACTACAAAAAGCGCACCATTACCATGGAGCTGCTGTGCAGGGCGCCCAAAAAAACCTGGCCGACCCTTTACAGCCGGATCGCAAACGCCATCCATGGCAAATGGCTTCAATGTAAGTTCGACAATGACCCATCTTTCTACTGGGAGGGCTTGTGGAGCGTGTCCATGACGCGCGACCGGCTTTCCAGTGCGTTCACCATCACAGGCACCTGCAGCCCCTTCAAACGCAGTGTATACGACGGCTCTGATGACTGGCTGTGGGATGACCTTGTATTTGATACGGCGATTATCCGCAATTATACGGATATCCAGCTCAAATCCAACGAGGACATCACCGTAACCGTCACCGGTGCACCAAGAGCGGCTGGCATCTACTTCAAGCGCAGTGAGGACGCTGCCGACATTGCGGTGTCTCTCAATGGCCTTGAGGTTGGCATCCTTGCAAAGTCTACAGAGTGGCAGTACATTGAGGGCTTGCATATGCCGGATGGCGTTGTAGGTACTCTCATCTTTGCGGCGTCTGCGGATTGCAGCATCAGCATCCGATATCTGGGGGGCAGCTTATGAGCTATAAAGTTTATGCGGGCGTCCAGACCGGCGTTGACGTGTGGAAGACAAAGACCTGCATTTACGACCCAACGGACTACACGGACACAAAAAAGCTCATCAGTCCAACTCTGACACGGGAGGTGAGCAAGGCCGGTAGCTTGGAATTCACCCTGCCGCTTGGCAATGTGGCCCACTCAGCTTTGCAAAAAATGCGCACGACCGTGTCCGTAGAACAAGACGGTGTGCGCATCTGGGAGGGCAGGCCCATGAGCCATGAGCAGGATTTTATGCTGCGTCAAAAAGTCTTTTGCGAGGGAGAGCTGGCCTACCTCAACGACAGCTCTGTTGCGCCATATACAGCCAAAGACGTGACGATCAAGCAATTTCTTTCGTTTCTGCTGGAAAACCACACCGGCATGGTGGACGCATACAAGTCGTTTGTCTGCGGAAATGTTGGCTTTCCGAGCACCAGCGTGGTGGTGCCAGAGCTGCATAACTGCGTGATGAAACTGGAATACATGGCGGGTACTCCGGATAGTGACGGCGATTACAGGTATGAATATGGACTTTATACCTCGTCCGGCGTACAGCTTGTAAGCCAATATGAAGTCGGCTACTCGGATGATGACACGGCCCCGGATCCATCTGCGTACAGCTGGACGCTGAATGAAAAGCATGCAGATTCTTCCATAAACGGGTATATCTGGCGCACTGGAAACGGCCTTTTTTCCGTGAGCGTAAACGTGGCTTTATCCTTGGATGGTGACGGCCAGACGCACGAAGCCACGCAAAGAACGGTTACGCCGGATATCACATGCGCTACGCACTCAAAATCCCTTCCGACTGAGACGGAATACGATCTCAAAGACACGGTCTCGAAAAATTGGAAAATCGAAAAGCAGGGAGACGGCTATGCCGTCTTGTTCAACGGTGCAGCTTTGCCGGATTCTTCCGTTGTCCGTTACGATTCTGCGCCACGGTACACCTTTGGCGATGGACGAAATTTTGGCGTTACATGGGATGTCATCCAGAATGAGCTTGTGGATGTATACGGCGGGTATCTGATTGTCCGGCACGAAAACGGGGCCCGGTATCTGGACTACGTCCAGGAAGTGCAGGAGAAAAACGGGCAGCCCATCGCATTCGGCACAAACCTGCTCGACCTGAGCAGCTACGTCAAAGCAGAGGATATCGTCACCCGCGTCATTGCCGTCGGAAAAAAGAAATCCGGCTGGTTTTTGTGGGAGAAAACCAACACCATCACGGCAACCGCTAACGACGCCACCGCGCAAAAGCTGTTTGGCATCATCGCGCGGGTCATTGTGCAGGACGGAACCGAAAACACAACGCAGTCGCTTCTGGATGCCGCCAACGCGGAGCTGTCCAAAAACTTGCGTTACCTTGACGGAATCACGGTAAAGGCTGTGGACCTCAAGGATGCCGGCGTGGATATCGCCCGCCTTGGCTTTGGCAAGATGACACACATCTACTCCAACCCGCACGGGGTGAACACCTGGCTTTTGTGCTCTAAGATTGTGGAGCCTTTGGACGCGCCGGACAAAAAAGAATTCACGCTGGGCATTGATTTCTCCAGCGTCAGCGACTTGCAGGCCCTGAGCTCACGAAAAGCCAGTGACGCCTATGACCTGAGCCGCTCGCTGAAGGGCTATGCATCCGCAAAGGGGTGATAAATTGGATAAGACATTTGACGAAGCAATTTCCGAAGTCCGCAATGCAGAACGCGGCGTGGAAGTACGGGAAGCCCTTGCACAGGGCTTTGAGTATGTGAAGCAGTATGGCGAGGCTGTTATCGCGCGGCAGGAAGAAGCTGTTCAGAGTGCGGAAACAGCCACAAACGCGGCGGCAACTGCCACAGAACAGGCCACAGCAGCAGCCCAGACAGTCAAAGACGCCACTGCAAAAGCCATAAGCGCAGCGCAAGAGCAGGCAGGTATTTCGGCATCAAAAGCCGAGGAATCTGCTTCCAGTGCCGAAGAAGCAGCGGCCAGTCAAACTGCTGCCGCGTCTAGTGCATCTGCCGCAAAGGCCAGCGAGGAAGCAGCTGCAAAGAGTGCCGCCGACGCAAAGGTTATCGTGTCCACTGACACGACCCTGACCGTATCGGGCGCACCGGCTGATGCAAAGGCGACCGGCGACGCCCTGGATCAGAGGTATACCAAGGCCCAGACCGACGCCAAGTTCGGCACGCCGTACATCCTGCCTGCCGCCACGGCGGCCCAGCTGGGCGGCGTGAAGGTAGGCGACTATCTGGACATTGCCCCGGACGGCACCCTGAGCGGCAAAACGCTCAATGATAAGATCGCTGCCGCCGTGGCGGTAAAGTCGGAGGCGCGGCTGGTGTGGAGCGGAAAAACAACGATTGGGAGGAGAAAAACTGAGACAATTAACGTTCAGGACGGTGTAGATTACGTTAACCTCCGCATAAACGAAACTGATTTTAATCTTACCCCTGGTATGACATATGAAACTGACAGTTTTGGCGCGGGAAGTCTCAAGGTCACAGTATTATTTTCGGCCGACAAAAAACGTCTTGAATGTACCCTTACCAATACGCTGAATACTGTATCGGTTGTATTCACCGGCTACCACTACCCCACCCTCGCCGAGCTGCTGACCGAGACGCAGGCCGCACAGGCGGACACGGACGCCCTGGCGGTAGATCAGGAGTACCGCGTCGCCCTGCTGGAGCTGGGACTGACCGATGACACCACCACTGACACCACCACATAATGAGGTAAAAACTATGTTGTATCGTATCTGTAAACGCCTGATCGAGCGCGGACAGACCGCTGGTCTTGCGGACAAGCTGGACGTTTTCTACGCCATTGGCCGCATCACCGAGGCCGAGTATAAGGAGCTGACCCAGCTGCTGGCCCAGCAGGAGGCCGCCCATGGCACTTAATGCCTACTCTTTGACATTGGGGGTGATCGCAATAAACAACACATTTTTGACCGCACTTTTCAACTTTTTGAGCCGGTTCTTTGCCACTTTGGCGGAAGAACAGGTAGAACAGGAGGACACAATGGCATCTGTGACTGAGGTGACCGAGTGGACGGGAGCACCGCCCTACCGCTACATCGACGTAAGCCGGTGGCAGGGAAAAATCAAAATGGAGGGCTGGGCGCAGGTAAAAGCGGCAGGTTACAAAGGCGTGATGCTGCGGGCCGTAGGGAGCCGCAACGGTGTACCCTACATCGACCCCACCTTCGAGGACAACTATTCCAACGCAAAGGAAGCCGGGCTGGATGTGGGGGCATACTACTACACCAACGCCACCAGTGAGGAGATGGCAAACCGGGAGCTTGCCGTGCTGCGGAAGACCCTGGTTGGGAAAGAGATGACCATGCCGGTGGCAGTGGATCTGGAATCGCCGATTCTTGCCGGGATGCCCTATGGGAACTTATCCAATCTGGCAGCCTACCATCTGGAACAGATTGAGAAGATGGGCTTCTTCGCCCAGCTCTACACCTACACGAGCTACGCAAACGTCCATCTGGACATGGCAAGGCTTGCAGGGCGGTGGGACGTATGGCTGGCGGACTACACCGGCAAGACCCCCAAGGTTAGTTTTAAGTACAACGCACACCAGCACACCAGCAAGGGCAGCGTGCCTGGTATTTCCGGCCACGTTGACCTCAATGTGACCACACGCAACTACCCGAAGATCATCTGTAAGAAGGGCCTGACCCGTCTCCGGGAGGGCAAATGACCGAAAAAGAAGCTCTACTGTGGGTGCTGGGCATCCTGGGCAGCCTGTGCGCTGCGGTCATCACCATCGACAAGGTGCTGGACATCATCCACAAGTACGTCAAAAATGCACAGGCCCCCGACGATGCGCAGAACAAGCGCATTGACACCATTGAAAAGCGACTGGCTGCGGTAGAAACTGTTTCCACGCAGCACGCCGCGGCCCTTAGACGCGATTTGACGCGCTTTGACGGCATTGATGAAGAAATGCGTCTCGTCCTTGTTGGCGTGCAGAATCTTTTGGATTCACAACTTTCCGGCAACAACCGCGAAGGTATGCAAAAAAGCAAATCCGATATTAACAACTACCTGCTGAAAGGAGTAACAAATCATGGAAGCAATGCTTAACTTTATCCCCACCCCCGTCGCAATCGCTCTCATCATCGTCGGCTTTGTGGCTCTGGCGGTCGGCGCTATCCGCATGGGCTATAAGCAGCTGGTCAAAGATCTGGCCTATGACCTCGTGTGCAAGGCCGAAGACAGCATCATGGGCAGCGGCCAGGGCGCAAAGAAAAAGAAGCAGGTCTTTGACGCGCTGCGTGCGGCCTGCCCTGCATGGCTGAAGCCTATCATCACGGATGAAGTGCTTGACGCAGTGATTGAAAAGGCCGTAAGCCTGATGAAAAAGGCACTGGCAGAAAAGAAGCCTGCTATCAACAAGGAGTAACCCATGATTGAGTTAAGCGTATCTCTTGCATCTTCCGGCGTGGTCAAAGTGCCCGGCTATGAGCAGCTGGTGCGCTTTGGCTACACCAAGAATCAGGGCGTGTACCGCCTGCACATCGATGCAACCGGTGAGTGGGAAGGCCTGACTATCCGGGCTTTCTGGCACGTCCCGGACGGCAAAGACCCGGCATCCTCACTGGTGACAGACGGCTCTGTGGCCGTGCCTGCCAGCGTGACCGCACAGCCCGGCAATGGCTGCATCACCTTTGAGGGCTCAGATGGCACCCGCACCGTGACAAGCGCAGACCTGCGCTACCGTGTGGCTGCCAACTCCGGCACGGAGGACGGCACTATGCCGGAACCGGGCTCGCCCGCGTGGCAGCAGCTGGTGGATGCCGTGCACAAAGATGCCACCGCCGCAGAGCAGGCCAAGACCGATGCCCAGACCGCCGCCAGTGAAGCAGCCACCAGTGCTGGCAATGCAGCCCAGAGCGCTCAGGAAGCCGCTGACAGCTTACAGGAGCTGAAGGACGGCATTGCCGCTGGTGACTTCAAAGGCGAGAAAGGCGACAAGGGCGACACTGGCCCGATCGGCCCGCAGGGTGAGCAAGGCCCTCAAGGCCCCACTGGTGCTACCGGAGCCACCGGCCCGCAGGGCGAGACTGGCCCTCGTGGTGAACAGGGGCCGCGTGGCATTCAGGGCGAGCGCGGCCCGCAGGGTGCGCAGGGGCCGCAGGGCGAAAAAGGTGACACTGGGCCACAGGGGCCTAAAGGCGACCCCGGCCCGGCAGGTGCAGACGGCAAAGATGGCATACAAATTGATGATACCGCCGTGGGGCCCGACGCCTGGAGCAGCAAGCACATCGTGGACATGCTCTGCCCGCCACTGGAAGAGACCGGCAACCCGGTGCAGTGCTACCCTGTGGAAAATTATCCGCTGGGGGTGACTGCCAGCTGGGAACCTGTGCAGGAGGGCAGCGGTGAGCCAAGTCCGGACAACCTCCGGCCTATCCACGGCAGGACGCGGGTAAATGTCGAACGGAGCGGGGAGAATCTGCTGAATATCGCTCCGTTTACCAAGCTGACAAATCAAGGCGTCACCTATGAGTATGTAGCCAACGGCGGCGTACATATTTCTGGCACCGCATCGGCTAATGTGGTTAGCCCAATGTTTTCGGTTTGGTATCTGCCGCCCGGGAAATACTACGCGTCAGATTCGGGTGAAGGAATTGGCGCTAGTATTGTGGTGCAGAGAAATGGTAGAAACGTTTGGCTAAGCACCAAAGGCACTTTTGTGATTTTGGCTGGGGACGTAATTAAGTTTTGGTGCTTGAGTGTGAATAGCGGCATAACTGTTGACAAGACGCTATACCCGTACATTGTCCCTGGCACCACTGCCCCCACCACCTACGCCCCTTACACCGGCCAAACCGCCACCCTCACTCTGCCCCGCACCATCTACGGCGGCACGGTGGATGCAGTGACGGGAGAGGGGCAGGAGACGTGGCAAGCCAAGTCCTTTAACGGTACAGAAAATTGGGCACTATATGACGATGGTAGTAGCGCCAAATTTTTTTACACGGCTGACTATACCGTAGATAGCGAACCGCTTGATACTATATGTTCACATTTTAGCAAAGCTGCGTTTACTCGGGGGACAATTATCCGCGTTTATACGAGTGTATTTACCGACTTAGATGCGTATAAAGACTACCTCACCGCCCAGTACGCGGCAGGAACACCTGTCCAAATCGCCTACAAGCTGGCAACTCCAACGCCTTTCACTGCCACCGGCGCACAGCCTATCCCCGCCCTCCCCGGAGTGAACACAGTCTTGACCGACGCAGACAGTGCAACCGTCACCGGCAGAGCAGACCCCATCAAGCGCATCACTGACCTTGAGGACGCAGTAGCGTCCATGACCTAAAGGAGGACTGACTATGGCAATCAAAAGCAAAGCCCGCCATGACCTGACCCTGCGCTCCATCAAGCGGGAAATCGCCGCTGGCCGCGATGTGGCATACTGGCTGGACAGGGCGTACACCCATCTGGACAGCGGCCTGCTGACGGAGGATGACATCGCAGAGGTGGAAACTCTGGCAAGGGCGTACTATGACGCACTGGACGCGGAAGACAAGGCGGACGCTGAGGAAATCACACAGTAAGGAGGATATCATGGCAAGCACTACATACCGCCATCTCGGTGACGTCACCGGGATGTTCGCCGCACAAGAACAATTTCGTGACATCACGAAAATGGTGACAAAACGTCACCAGTTTGCCGTGCTTGGCAATATGGTGCGCAACGCGGGACAGCTGCCGCAGCCTTTCTGGCTCGGTGCTGCCCGTGGCGGCGGCTCGTGTAGTGCTGCCCGCTGCGCTGCAAGGACTTGACCGACAGCAGATGACCGCCGCCATCAAAAGCGCACCGCTTGGGAGGGTAGACCGTAAGATAGCCTTACTGCGGTACGTTGAGCGGCTCCCGCTGCCGGATATTGCAGCACAGACCAATTACAGCCGGACGGCGATAGGCTACCGGCTGAAAGGTATTTACAAAATGCTGAATATGTGATATACTAATTATACGAGATGGTGGATAGCGCATACACATCCATCATGAATGTATGCAAGAGACCAGCGGAAGAACGTTTACCCGCTGGTCTCTTTTTTCAACCCCCGGTGTTCCGTTTGGAGCATCGGGGGATTTTTTTACTTTTTCTTCAATTCCTCAAGCCTGCTGGAAAGTTCTTCTTCCCATCCTTCATGTTCTTTAAGGTACGGGGCGTAGATCAGTTCTTCGGCCTCTTTGCGGGCCGCAACGGCTTCTTCGATTGTGTCATAGCTGCCGAGATGATATTGCTTGCGTTGGAAATTGATATATGCACGCCATCGACCGTGGCAGTCTTTGCACACACCATTCGCGCCAGAAGTGGAATTTTTATTGATATGGCCTCCGACCGCCCTTGTGCGAATCGACATAAGGGAAGAGCCACCCGCGTAAGCTGTGCTGTGAATTGCCCCGGTTTTCTCTCCAATGTCCCTGTTGCAATCTGCGCAATGCTGGATTCGAGAAAGCCTTGTGATCTTTACGGCGGTTTCCTTCCCACATTTCGGGCAAATAGCACGGCACAGAAAGCAGCCTGACCTCTTTTCGGGCAAAACTTCCAATACTTTCCATCCGTTAATAATCTGTCCTTCTTTTTTCTTCGCCTTTCGTAAAGCCGTCTCCGTCATGGCTGGCTTTTGCCCTCGATTCGCGCAAGACAGACAGCTTCGGCTTTTGCCAAGACGCAGGGAGCTGTCATACACGTCTTTTACCACTCCGCACTCACACTGGCATGTGTAGTAGTGCGGCTTTTCAGACGGCGCAAGCACCGTCCACTTTCCAAAATGCTTTCCAGTCAAATCTTCTGCCATAACATTCTCCTCAGATCAGCCCATAGTGCTCGGCCAGCAGGAAGCGGACGTATTCCGGGCAGTCGCGCTCGCCCAAACACCACCCCTGCACCGTGCGGCGCGGGATGCCCGCACCCTTTGCAAAGGCGGTCTGGCTGATGCCGGATGCCACCACCATCTCCCGCACGCTCATGCGGGAGACGTCCCAGAGATGGGACAGGCGGGCGGTCTCGTCGTCCAGATCGGCGCAGCCATCGGAATCGTCCGGGATGCTGAGGGTGACGTTACCGAGAAAAACTTCTTTCGGCTGCTTGGCAGCCATGCCAAAAAGTTCTGCTTTGCTATACATCGTTGACTTCCTTTCTTTCGCATGATAATATGTTCGTGTACCTCCATGGTACGTCTTTCACAAAAGCCCCGTCAGGTGTTCGCTGCACTTGACGGGGCTTTTTTATTTAGTAGATCTCAACGCCCAGTTTTTCGGCGGCGGCTTCAACGACTTCTTCAAACGAGGGGCCGCGATTCGGGTCGTTCCAGTCGTAATCGCCAGCGGATGCAGCTTCCCACTCTTCTTCCATGTCAGCTGCCTTGCACAGCTCGGTGCACAGCTCGTAATCCCAGACATCGGACTTGCGGATGTCAGCGGCGATTTCAATAGCGTTTCTCATAATTTTGTACCTCCATGTTGTTGTGTGTTGGTGTCTTTCACTGTCTTTATTATATGCTCATTGAGCGCAAAAGTCAAGCCTTTTTGTAAAAATTTGCGCTCAATGAGCACTTTTTTTCTTTTGGCAAAATAGAGCATTTTTGTCCTTCGTTGGTCGCTCGTTGCCTCTCCCGCCGGTCGGCTCTGCTACACTGGGCGCAAAGGAGGCAAGCGCCAATGTGGATCAAGTTCAGCCCCAACCCCCACGGGGGCAGCGTCGGAGACTGTGCTGTGCGTGCGGTAGCTGCGGCCACTGGACAGAGCTGGGAGCAGGCCTACATTGGATTGGCGCTGACCGGCTTTGCTCTCGGCGATATGCCCAGCGCCAACCGCACATGGGGCGCATACCTCCAAAAGCACGGATTCAAGCGCAGGCTTGTCGATGCGGACTGCTCCACCTGCTACACCGTGGCAGATTTTGCCCGGGAGTGCCCGCGCGGTGTGTATGTACTGGGATGCTCCGGGCACGTTCTGGCCGTGATCAACGGCGACTGGCTGGACAGCTGGGACAGCGGGCGAGAGTTCCCGATCTATTACTGGTACAAGGAGGACTAAACGATGCCTTACAATCCATATGGCTACCAGATGCCGAACTACTACGGCCAGGCAATGCCGGACCAGCTTGCACAGCTGCGGCAGAACGCCGGGTATCAACCGCCCATGATGAGCCAGCCGACAGGGCAAAGTTCCCCGTCCACGCCTCCGATCATCTGGGTGCAGGGCGAAGAGGGAGCAAAAGCCTACATGGTAGCCGCCGGAAACAGCGTGCTTTTGATGGACAGCGAAAACAGCGCCTTTTACATCAAGAGCACGGACGCAAGCGGAATGCCGCTTCCTCTCCGGGTGTTTGATTACAAAGAGCGCACCACGGCGGCTAAGATGCCCGCTCAGGCCGTCCAACAGCCTAGCGGGGAGTTTGTCACCAGGGCGGAGTTTGACGCTCTGGCGGCGCGCTGTGCGGCGCTGGAAAAGCAGGAAGCACCAAAGACCGATACGGAGGTAAAGTGATATGGCAAACCCACTCTTTAACGCCCTTGGCGGCGGTATGCCTGCCATGTCCGGCCCTATGGGCCAGTTCGGACAGATGATGCAGCAGTTTCAGCAGTTCAAGGCCAGCTTTCAGGGCGACCCCAAAGCAGAGGTGCAAAAGCTCTTGCAATCAGGCAAAATGTCACAAAACCAGCTGAACCAATTGCAGGCGATGGCGCAACAGTTTCAGCAGTTTCTTCATTAAGTCGTAACCGTGGCCACGGTTCAAGCATAAAAATCATTCAAAACATACGAAAGGAGTACAAAAATGTCTCTTTCTTCCGATTCTGCGGTTCTGACCATGCCTGTTCAGCCCGCAAACACCAATGGTGGCAACGGCTTTGGCTTTGGCAATGATGGCGCATGGTGGATCATCATCCTGTTCCTGTTCGCCTTCTGCGGCGGCTGGGGCGGCAACTGGGGAGGCAATGGCAACACCGGTGCCGGTGTCGTTGACGGCTACGTCCTGACCTCCGATTTTGCCAACATCGAGCGCAAGATGGATGGTATCAACAACGGCATGTGTGATGGCTTCTACCAGCAGGCGCAGCTTGTCAACGGCGTGCAGCAGACCGTGAACAACGGCTTTATGTCCGCAGAGATCAGCCGCGCAAACCAGCAGGCGGCGTTCATGCAGCAGCTGTTTGCCATGCAGATGCAGCAGCAGGAGTGTTGCTGCGAGAACCGCTCTGCCATTCAGGGCGTCAACTACAATTTGGCCACCCAGTCCTGCGAGACCCGGAACACGGTGCAGAACACCACCCGGGACATCATCGACAACCAGAACCAGAACGCCCGCGCCATCCTTGACGCCCTGACCGCACAGCGCATCGAGGCAAAGGACGCAAAGATCGCTGAGCAGGGTCAGCAGCTGTTCGCAGCACAGCTTGCGGCATCTCAGGCAGCCCAGAACGAAACGCTCAAGGCCTACATGAGCGGTCAGCTGGCCTACTACAATCCGCGCCCCGTGCCCGCATTCCCGGTTCCTGCACCTTACCAGTACGGTAACTGCGGCACCGGTTGCGGCTGCGGCAGCTGCGCCTAACCAAATAACGGCAACTGACTACAATTCGTAGCCTGTTCAGCCCCTAAGCTGATTTTGCAAACCAGAGCGCCGGGGCAAAAGTCCCGGCGTTTTTATTATGAAAGGAGCCGATAAAATGGCTGAATTTACGAATTCCAATACCGTGACAGTAGCCGCTGGGCAGGATCTCCCATTGACGGAGACTGCGGCGAAAGCGCCTGCGTGCATTGTGCACCGTGCTGGCAGCGGCCTTGTGACACTTCGCGGCCTGACAAGCGGGCAGTGTCGGGCCCGTTTCAAGGTGAGCTTTGGCGGAAATATTGCCATTCCCGCCGGCGGCACTGTGGGCCCCGTTTCCATTGCTCTGGCCGTCGGTGGCGAGCCGCTTAGTAGCGCAACCGCCATTGTAACACCTGCTGCAGTCGAAAACTACTTCAATGTTTTTGTGGCAGCGTTCATCGAGGTGACGCGCGGCTGCTGCGTGACTGTGGCGGTTAAGAACACCAGCGCGCAGGCGGTCAGCATTGCAAACAGCAACCTGATCGTTGAGCGGGTAGCATAAGAAAGGAGATAAAGCCATGCTGGATAAACTGAACCATCTGAAAGATGAAATGTGCGATGAGCTCATGGAGCTGACCGACAAAAAGAACCGGTCCCCTGGCGATGTTGAGATGATCGGCGAGATCGTGGACATCATTCTGGACATCCACCGCATCGAGGATTACTGTGAGGGCGGCGAGTACAGCCGTGCGGGCGAGTGGGAAGCTGACATGCGCGGAACTTTCGGCCACGATGCCGGAAACGGTTACAACCTGGGAACCAGCTATGCCAACCGTGGCCGTCACTATGTGCGCGGTCACTACTCCCACACGGATGGTCGTGAGCGCATGATCTCTGACATCGAGGACATGATGCAGAACGCCACCGGCGCAGAGCGTGATGCCTACAAGCGGGCAGCCGACATCCTGCGGAACGCATGAGGAAGGGGGCAGCAGGCGTGGACATTGACGAGATCAACGAGCATATCCGCAAGCTCAAGTGCGAGGAAACCAGCTGGCAGAGCGTCAACAAGCTTGCTGCCCTTTGTACTGTGCGAGACGAGCTGGAAAAAGCACATGTACCCGAAACGCAGACTAAGGAATTGCCGCCTGTAAGCTGCCTGACGGCGTACTCTGCAGCAGCAGAGCCGCAAAGCGACTTTGTGGCGGCTGCCAGCTCTGTTCCTTTTGGCGGTCTGATGCAGGTGCTTGACGAGCACATGAAGGCAATAAAGCTGGTGTACCCAAAAGAGTATGAGCTCGTAATGCGAAAGATAAGCGACTTGTAAAAAGACATAGAGTGTGCTATTTTCACATAGGCTTCAACGTTTGGGCATGGGATATATAGTCTAACGGAAAGCCAACAGATAAATAATTATTTACGGTAAAACGTAAAATAAATTTGATTTGTAATCAGTGGGTTGCAGGTTCAACTCCTGTCACCAGCTCCAAGAAAAATCCTGCGATATACCGCTAGAATGGCAACGTGTATCGCGGGATTTTTGCTTTTATATGCGCTGCAAATCTATCAGAATGTGCCTTGTTTGTGCCTTATTGCTCAAAAAATGCCTTGTCGTGTTCCTTACAGAGTGCCTTGTGCCGGATGCCCGGCGGGGCGGTTTTGTGCCTGTTTATCGCCTGTTTGATAGCAAAAAAGCCTGTCCGGTGTGTATCCGGGCGGGCTCTTGTGCGATATGGGGTTCAGTACCCTTTCAAGATGTTCAGTGCATCCAGCGTCTTTGCGGTGTCAAGCAGTTCAGCTTGTGACTTGTCAATAGCTTCGATGATGCTCCACAGAAGCGTGTGGTACATGGGCAACTCACGCCAGAGTGCTTCCAAATCGTACTCGCCGCAATCGGCTTCCCGCTTGAGTTCATCCACCTTCCCGCGGGTGCACATCCAGCTGTCCATGATAAAGAGAAGGTTCTTCAGGTCGGCTAAATGCCCCATCGTGGTTCCCACGTCCAGCGCTTCCACTTGCTTTGCAGTCAGGATCATTGTCTTGCCCCCCCTTCAGTCTTTGATAATGCCGCTTGCGAATATCCAAACCAGCCGCACCTTGTCCGGTGCTGCCTTCTTCAGACGTTCGTTGATAGCGTCAACCGTGTTTGTCTTCTGGTCGCCCAGGTCACCAAAGAACAGGGCGTCCACGCTGGTGTCAAGCATGGTCGCCAGCGTTTTGGCTTCGCACAGCCGGAATTCAACCTCTCCGTTCAGCTTTGCGCGCAGTGAGTTGGTGGAGATCTGCAGTGCCCACGCCACACTCTCCAGCGTCATGCCGCGTTCCCGAATCATAGCACGAATATCGTTCATACCTCAACTCTCCTATCTGGGGCTGGATCGTGCCCCGCTCTACCCGGCGAGCTTCCATCTTACCGCCGGGGATCCTCTGATTGTGTTACTGGGCTTCCAGCGGCTTCACCTGCGATGCACCAAAGAACGATGCCCGGTAGGTCTGGCCGTCTCCCTTGCTGCTGTGGATAAGCACCGCCTGAAACAAGGCCTTTGCGCCGTGCTCTACCATGTACCCGGCGGCCTTCCAGCCTGCCCAAGTGTTCACCGGCTCGGTGATCCCGGCGGTCTGCTGGGCTTCCTCGATGCGCTGGGCGTTGACCGGAGCAGCCTTTGCGCTGTTCCATGCCCGGTGCAGGGCTTCGGCAAAGCTGCTCACGCCCTTGCGGTACAGCTTCCATGCCTTGTGCATGATCTCGGAAAGATTGTACTTCATTTTAAGACCTCCGCTTTACTTTGCGGGTCTGCCTTGTTATAATGGGCTTGACCCTGTTGTGGGTTTGGCGTGGTGTGTAGTTGGTAGCTGGCACCGCGCCATTTTCTTTTATACAGCTTATCAGGAAGTGGGTTACTGTCTTAGCTGGCGTTCTGCTCTTGCGCTCCCGGTACATCCTTCGCCCCTTGCCTTCCGGTCGTGCTTCCCTTGCTGTGTCTTTATTATATACGTTAACACATATTTTGTCCACCGGCATTCTTTACAAACATTAACGTATAATTTTTGATACATTGTATATGTTGACGTATATGTTAGAATATGGTATAATCATCATAAAGAGGTGAGATTATGCCAACAAGTGAAGCTCAAAAGCGCGCCAACGCGGCTTATAACCGCCGTCAGGACAATATCATGCTGCGGCCGACCAAAGAGGACGGCGCACGCATCCGCAAGGCCGCCGCAGACGCTGGCAAGAGTGTCCAGCGGTTTTGTCTTGATCTTGTCCTGCCCCATTGCCCGGAAGTGGCAGATGGGCTTACAGAGGACACCGCCGGGGAAGTAGAAAAGAGTGAGGTGTAATCATGGCAAATACCTGTCCTGTATGCGGCGGCAAGCTGGGCTTGCTGAACCGGGAGAAGAGCGCTGACGGCCTGATCTGCGCCGGATGTAGCAGTTTCTTCTTTTCAAAACTGGGATTTCGGGCTGCAAAGCAAGCGACAGATGTTCTTGTGGCTTACTGGGCTACACTGGAAAGCCGCCGCAGAACATTTAAAGAGACCGATTCCATCTTTGACCGCGATGCACTCTTTGTCTCTATCGATAAGGTCAACCGGCTGTTTTACTTTGGACACCGCAGTGGTGATAAAGGCCCACGCATGATTTACAGTTTTGATGAAGTCGCAGGGTACGAATCGGATGCGCCTGATGATCTGACGGTGACCGAAACCAATGGCGGCATTGGGCGTGCAGTAATAGGCGCAGCCGTTGCTGGTCCTGTAGGCGCGATTGTAGGTGCTGCTACCGCAAAAACTGAAACCCACAAAGCCTACAGCAAAGAAAATATCTCTATTCGCTTCGTCCTTCCTCTTGGGGAAAGCAACTTGCCGACAACGGTTTATCCCGGTGGCACAACTGATTTTCTCAGGAACTGTAAAGCTGGCTCTGAGAGGCCGCAAGCTGCTACCCCGGCTGCGTCCAGCACAGCTGATGAACTTTTGAAGTTTAAGCAGCTGCTGGATATGGGTGCCATTACGGAAGAAGAGTACAACGCTAAGAAAACCCAATTACTTGGCTTGTGATGTCAGGAAGGAATGACTATGGACGAATTGTATAATCGACCAACCACACTAACCTGCCCGCCGGGTGATCTGCTGGAATATGCGCCAGATGAGATTCCGAACGCCCAGACGAGAGCGGCCATTGAAGAACTTGACAACGGCGGCGGTGAGCACTTTACAGGCTCCGCAGAGGAGCTTTTCAAAAAGATTCTCAGTGAACCGGATGAAGAGGAAGACGCATGATGGAATTGACAATGGAGAACCTGCGCACACTAGCCAGCGGCGGGCAAATCTTTCTGACGGCTCACTCGCAGGCGCGGCTTTATGAACGCGGCATTTTGCTGGCCGACATCCGGCAGGCTATCCAGAGCGGGAAGATCATCGAATACCGCCCGGATGATTACCGCTGTCCGTCCTGTCTGGTGTTAGGGGTCAATCTGGCAGGCCGTTGGCTGCACGTTGTCTGCGGCATTCATGAGGGCGCTCTGTGGATCCTGACGGCCTATTGGCCTGATCTCGACCACTGGAACGCAACGTATACTGAACGAAAGAAGAAAGGGGAATGATTATGACTTGCTTTTTCTGCAAAGGCGAAATGAAGCCCAGCACGACTATTCACACGGTTCAGCTGAAGAACTGTGTTGTGGTCATCAAGAATGTGCCCTGCCTGAAGTGCGAACAGTGCGGCGAGGTCGTTCTGTCAGCTGACACGGTGGAGAAGATAGAGCACATCTTGCAGACGGTCGAAAAGGCCGTGGCAGAGATCACCGTTGTGAACTTCCCTGACTGCGCGGCATAAGCCCGCCGGGGCTGCCAGAGCGCGGATAGAGCCGCCGCAAGGAATTTTGCCAACAAGCAACAAGAAAAGCCCTCAGGCACGCGCTGTCGCGGTCTGGGGGCTTTGTCATGCAGCGATTTTGTTGAGGTCAACAGAATCGTGTGGCTGAAGTGCTGCGCCCGGCGGGTGCTGCACGGTCAAAGGGTTTGGGATGCTGCCCAACAAGTCCTTGCAAGGCAAGGGGCTTTGTACATACAAAGACACTGCTTGCAGCGCCTATGGTGGTACCACGGCGCACTGCTTGCCGTGGTTTGGCGCTTCTTTTTTATAGCTGCCGGAAAATCCGGAAAATTTTGCAGACACGGTATGTGCGAAATCGGGAGGCGCTTTATCACCGCTTTACCACCGCTTCACAGTTCGCATGAAACACTGTACTTTCACCGCTGAATCACCGCTGAACTGTGTAGCGCGCCCGGCGGGGTGCAGGTCAGATGATGGCAGAGATTCCGTACAACTCGACCAGTTCACGCATACGCTCCTCGCTTTTTTTCAGCTGCTCGTCCCAGTATTCTGCGGTGCGTTCTTCCACGCTGCCATAGCGGTTCCATGCGTTCCAGCCAGTGCCGTGCCATGCTCTGGTGGTAATCACATCATCATGCCAGCGCTGGATAGAGGACAGGCCTTTCATTTTGCGAATTGCTTTGCCCTCGATTATACGCACCCTTTCCCCTCGCACTCCCAATTCTTCACCGATGGCCTGCAAGGTCTGGCCGTCATAATACCGGCGGCGCAAAACATCCGCTTCACGCTCGGTCAGGTGCTGGGTCATGGCTGTTTCAAGGGCTGTGTGCAACTCCTCGGTGTAAACACCATCCTCTGCCTGTTGAAACGCCTGTGTAGCCGCCGGGTCTTCGATGGTCTCCCCTTTGGTGCTGCTGCCTTCGTCCGCTTCATCAAGGCGAACGTCAAGGCTGCTGCACTCGTTCAGCGGGTTTGCGGATACAGCCACACGCCTGCCGTCCTCGGTGGGGACCACTCGCGCGTGCTCCCCACAGGTGGCGGTGCGAATCTGCTTCAACAGTGCGTAGCTCAGATACGTTGTGAAATTGCCCTGTTCTGCGCTGTAGTGCTTGGCAGCATAGTCAACCGCAAAATACCCTTCCTGTACCAAATCCTCAAAGGACAGTCCCGCATTGTCAGCAACAGGCTTGTTCTTCTCAAACCACTGCCACAGCTGCCGCCGAATAAAGCCCTTGTTGACTTCCCACAGCTGGCCCAAAGCAAAGGTATTCCCGGCGGCTGCCAGAGCAGCAAGGGCTGCGTTCGTGGCCTGCTGGTCATTCTTGGCCTGTTTCTGTTCCATTGCTGTATCCTTCCTTTTTTCGTGTGCATTTTTGTTCAAAATACGAATTTGTTTACACGATACGCGGGCGCGCGTGACCGTGTGAACAAACTATGCACCCCGTCTTTTTTAGTGCGCCAAACGCGCACATTGACGCTCTCTTTTTTATGCCGCACAAATCCGCACATTCACAGGCAGATGGGTGACGATTCACCACCCACCTTTTACTCGATTTTGAGCAAAACCCAGACTGCGAAAAACGCCCATTTTTTCACGGCTTCACCGCCGCTTCACCGCCGCTTGGGGCTGTATCAGCCCCCCTTTCTGCCCGCAGGGTATACACGCCAATGCTGGTGTCCATGTTGGTCGCAGGGCGCGGTGTGAGCAGCAACTTTGCGCTCGGGTTGCCGTAGGGGTATGCGTAGATCTCGTACATATCAGTTTCCTCGTTCGCTCAGCACCGTAAGGTCTCCCAGGCTTCTGTTTACGCTGGGAGTAATGATGCGTCCCACCTGCTCGCCGTCAAGCGCGATCACGCTGTTTCCGGCTTCCGGCAGATATTTCTCCACCACACCGTAGAGCCGCTCCATCTGCGCCTGCATTTTGGCCTGATATGCCAGCATGGCGTTGTTGTCCGGGTTCATGACGTAGGGGTCGGTGCGGTAATCGTAGCCCGCAAAGGCACGCTCGTTACCGTACCAGTAGGCGTCCTGAATATCCTTGTAGGAGTATGCTTTCTGCGTGCTGGTAGTGCCGCTGCTCTTGCCCTTGCCGAACTTTGCAAACAGCGCAACGCCCAGCGCCGCCACGCCCGCCACAATGGCGATGATTGCGGCAACTTCCGGGTTCGAGATAATCAGGCTGCCAACCTTTGCAATCAGCCCGCCTACGCCCTCGGCGATGGTTCCAAGGCTGCCCATGCTCCCGGCAAGGTTTGCAATATCCGTGCCCGCGTTGAGGGCTAAGCTGCCCATGAACGATCCAATGGTGTTCAGCACACCCATGATCTCGCCGCCAACGTCGGAAACGTTGATGCCCAGATCCTGAAACACTTTGCCCAAGCCCTTAACGTCCGTTGTGACGCCGTCTGTCTCAGCTTTGATACCGTTGGACAGCACATTTTTAAAGGCTTTAAACGCTTCGCTCAAACCACCGCCGGAATAAGCTTCGTTGATGGCTTCCAGCGCTTTGCTCGCCCAGTCGGACAATACTTCGCGCTGCTTCTGTGATACCTCGCCCCACATCACATTGACGATATCCAGCCCAAGCGCCGCCCAGTCCTGATTTTTGAGGTCGGTGTACAGATTCTTGCCAAGCTTGAAGATCCCGCTGTTAAACTGCTGCTGCACCTTGCTCAGGTTTGCATCAATGCGCTTTTGGGTCGCCTTGATGCTCTTTTCAATGTTCTGTGCGGTCTCTGTTACCTTGTCCTGTACGCCGTCGATGTAACTGATGACCTTGGTATAGGTCTGCCGCACACCGTTCACAATACGCTCACCGGTCTCGGTGGAAGTGGTCTTGATGTGCTGGCTGCCGTCCGCGTAGGTTTCCACGGCTTCCTGTGTTGTGGTAGTGATTCCGTTGAAGGTCTTTTCCGCAATGGTGGTTAGGGTGCCAAGCAGGGTCTTGGACATATCTGCGTAGACCTTCTTGGTCGTGGTGCTTATCTTGCCGTTCGCGTCCGTGACTTTCTTGGTCACAAGCGTATAGGTGGTAGCAACACCGTTGACCATCTCTTTACCGGTTTCAGTGGTGGTCTCGGTCACGCGGTCTTTGATTTTGCCCGCTGCGTCCTTTACCTTCTCATTCAGGGTCTCAACGCTTGTAGTCACCGCGCCAAGCTCGTTCTGTGCGGTGGTGGTTGCGGTATGCGACACGGAAGCAATGACGGTTTCGGTCTTGTTTTTTGAAGTTTTGCCAGTATTGCCTGTATCGCCGGAAGGGTCAGGTGTGATGGAGCTGTCAGTCTCGTTCAGCCCATATTGCTGGGCAAGCTTGTCCCCGTACCGCTTCCAATAATCAGTGTCCTTCTGGCTGCCTTGCTGGTATCTTGTTTCGCCCGTTTTGCCATTGGCTGCCGCCCACGCCTCGAATGTGTTTTCTTCATAGCCGTTTTTACCCAGAGCATGGTTCAGCTTGTACGACAGCCGATCAAGCGGGCCAGACATTGCTGAAACTCCATTAAGGATGCCTTGACCGATAGACGAAACAACGTCTTTGCCGACTTGCACCCAGTCTGTGGTGAAGATTTTTGTAACGATTGCCGCGGTAATATTCCCGGCGGCTTCGATCACGTTGCCTGTCAGGCTTAAAAATCCTTTGACCAGCTTGCCCACCAGATCAGCGCCGGTTGTAAATATTTCGTCCGCGTGGTTCCAGAGTTCCACCACGAATGCCGAAAATATTTGCTCCGCAGAGTTTACGATGGCGGGTGCCATATCAAGGATCCCGCTCGCCAGACTGAACAGCAGTTTCCCGCCGGTGTCCACGATCTGGCCTGTGTTGTCTTGCAGGTACAGTGCAAAATTCTGCACCGCATCCTCTGCCCGCGCAGCAAGAGAAGGAATACCGGCAGAAATCCCAGAAGCAACCTCGTCCACAATATGGCCTCCGGCCTGCATCAGACCGTTCGCGCCTGCCGTTTCAAAGCCTTCCTGAAGCCGCTGCACCCACCCGGCGGCTGCGGTTACAAGATTGCCCTCTGTCTCCGTCAGTCCCTTTGTGAGCGTTCCGAGCAGCTGCGACCAATTATCCTTCAGCGTTTCAATGCGTCCACTCAAGGTCTGGCTTTGGGTTTCCATGGCGTTGTAATAGCGGCCACCCTCTTCAGATGCTTTTTTCAAAGCCGCTGTCAAGAGGTCGTATGTAATGGTCATGCTCTGGACTTCCTGTGTCGATTTGCCGGTGTAGTCTGCCAGAACGCCGTAAATATCAATGCCTGCCATTGCAAACTGCTTGATATCTATCGAAGCAGCCTTGCCCACGTTTTTGATCTGCTGCAGGTTAGCAGCCATGCGGGACAGCACCTCGCTGCCGCCGCCGGTAGCAGAAACTGCATCGCCTAACGCAAGAATCGTGCTGCGAGCCTCGCCAGCGCTCACGCCTGCGCTGATAAGCAACTGGTTTGCCTGAACCAACGAATCCACGTTCAGCGGGGTGCGTGCTGCATCCTGTTTGATCTGGTTCAAAACGGCCTGTGCCTTTTCTGCGCTGCCAAGCATATTAGTGAAGCCGGTGGTGTACTTTTCCATCTGCTGGTTGAAAGCAACACCCTGATTCACGATGCCTTCACCGAAGGAAGAAATTTTTTTTGCAAGGACTACGATGGACGTTGCCAACAGCTGCGACTTGACGAACGCGCTTGTCAGGGTTTTGCCAATACCGGAAAATCGCGGGTTGAGTTCACCGGCCAAAGCTGATGTTTTGGCTTTTGCGCGGTCAACGCCCTGCTCAAACGAGGATGTGTCCATCCCCAGTTCAACCGAAAGTGCAAAAAGATTCAAGGCAAAGCCTCCTTTCTGTTCTAAAATTTTATATTGTAAATTTATCAAAATGTGACAACTTTACGGTTCTATTATACCATATTTCCGCTCTTTTTTCCACGAGAAAAACGCATTCTGCCGAAAAGTTTTGACGATGATCTCATAAAAAACGCCCTCTCCCGGCGGCGTGTCGAGAGGGGGCATTTTGTCAGAATTTGGTGCGTTGTGCAATGGTGCTTTTGGGGGTTTGCGGGTCATCAAGGGGTTCCCAGACCTTTGGCAGCGTTTCCACATCACGCGGATCCAGCGCCGCCAGCAGTCCACCCGCCTTGCTGATTGCGCTGCAGACCCGCTGATTGTACGCCACCAGCGCCGCTTCTATCTCTGCCTGGTCTTCCGGTGACAGCTTTGCAATGATAGGCGCAATACGCAGATCCAGAGCCACAACTGCATTGCGGGCTGTGCACATTTCGGTCTCGATACGCTGGTAGACCTCCTGCACATAAGCCGGGGCGCGGGGTTTTGACTTGAATTTTTTCATGTGGTCACCCCTTAAATTCAAAACTCATGCCGGACAGGTTGCTTTCCAGAAAGTCATGGTAGACGGCGCGGGCTTCTTCCTCATCGTGAGCGGCCAGCAGGTCGATGGTGTGCAGGGCGGCAAGCATCTGATCTTTGCCGTTGAATTCATTGTGGCCGTGTTCAATCAGTTCGTCCTTAGTCATGCTGTTGATGTACTCGCGGGCGGCTGCGGTGTATTCTGTCGTCTTGTGGGGGTCGTAGGGGCGGCAATGGATGGACAGGGCAGGCGTGTTACTGTCAACCACGTCCGGCATGATGCAGACCACGACAGCCGGGACGCTGTCTGCGTTCGGTGCAAAATGCAGTTCAATGCCCATGCTGGTGTCCTCGGCATATTCACCCATGCTGTTCACACCGCGCACATCGGCCAGCACATAGCCGGTCACCTCTGCGCCGAGTTCGGTCGACATATTAGTAATTTTCAGTTCGTTCATGGTAAATCCTTTCTGTTCCCTTACTGGGCACGCTCAAAAATCAACACCGCCGGGGTATGGTCGGTGTATTTGCTTATGGGATAACTCAGCTTTCAGTCAAATGGTCTGCTTCATCAGAGCGTGCATATTGGCCGTTTTTTGTGCTGCTGCTTGCTGCCGTAGGTTATCACCCGCAAAACAGATGGGGCTGCACATGGACAGCAATCGGTCATAGATGCGGGCGTGAGCCACGTCCTGTGGATTCTTTAAGTCCGTTAAGGTCAGGTTCGTGGTGACGATCAGCGGCTTCTTGCTGCGGTAGCGAGCGTCAATGATGTTATAGACCTGCTCTAGCGCATATTCAGTGCCGCGCTCGATGCCGAAGTCGTCAATGATGAGCAGCGGAAAGCTGCACAGCCTGTCCACCATATCGTTCCGACCGGAAAAGCTGTTGCTTAGGTCGTTCAAGATGCTGGCAAAGTTGGTCATTCGGACGGAAACCTCTTGCTCCATCAGGGCGTTTGCGATGCACCCAGCAAAGAAGCTCTTGCCCGTGCCGACACCGCCCCAGAGAAGCAAGCCAATGTTTTTGGTACGTACTTCTGCCCACTTGTCAACGTATCGGTGGGCGTGTTTCATCTGCGGGTTGCGGCCGTTATCGTTCGCAAATGTCCAGTTGCACATTTCAGTATCGGAGAATCCATTCGATTTCAGGCGGCGAACCAGACCGAGGTGTTTCTGCTCGTTGATGATGGCTTCCTGCTTCTCTCGTTCCGCCCGGCGGCACTGACAGTCTACCGGGTGGCGGTCTCCAAAAATCGGCACCCGCTTGTGCCCCTCAAAAAAGGCTTGCTTTGGGGTATTGCACTTTCCGCAGTACAGCAGACCATCTGCGCCGAAGTAGTCTTCCGGCTGTGGTGTCCCACCGCTGCGCTGGATCAGCGCGTTGATTGCTGTTTCGGTTTTCATAAACTTTCACCGTCCTTGTAGCTGTAATCAGGGAGGCCACCACTACGAGGCGGCTTCTGTCGGCTTTTATCTCGTGCAGCCCAGTTGCGCAGAGTGGCTGCATGGTTCTTGTAGCGTTTCCCCTTCGACTCCATGTAGGTGGACAACTGCTCAATGAGGCTGTCAATATTCGGGATGTCCTTGCGGAGTTTTTGGTACTCCTCGGCGGTCAAGAAAACATTGCCGTAAGAGCCATATTTTTGACGAGCGGGCTTTGTTCTCTCTTTATTGTTAACTCTTATAGTTCTACTCTTATAGTTAGTAGTCGGAATTCCGACTGATGGTTGGTCGGTATTCCGACTGACTGTGGGTCGCTTTTCCGACTGTTCATGGGTCGGAATTCCGACTGACTGTGGGTCGGTATTCCGACCATTCGGCAGCTTCACATAGATGGTATTTGGAGCACCAAAGTTCCGCTTAGTCTCAATCAACCCTGCTGCTGTCAATTTCCGCAAAGCTGCTTTTATGACGGTCTGCCCCTTGCGAAGATCCTCAGACAGATTTTCGATGGAGTAGAAGATGTAGATGCGGCCATCCGCGTCTATCCAACCATTTTTCTCTGAAAGAGTAGTTCGGCTGTAGAGTGCTGAATAGACGAGCGCATCTGTCAGATTCAGAGCCCCGCTCATGTCAAACAGAAAAGAGGGGTAAAGAAGAAATGGCGGGCGTTCGGTGTCTTTGGTCAGATAGGCAGAGATAGTGTATCACCCCTTCCTGTTCGGCTGCATGGCTGAAAAAGATGCTTTGTGCCATGTCCTTATCTCCCGGCCACCCGGCGGATGCCACCCACAGCTTCACCCTGTTCCGCCGGGATGGGGTCGCCTCGCTCAAAATACTGGGCCAAGCTGTTCATATTCACGAGCCAACGGTGACCGGCCACAACGTACCTGATCTTGCCTGTCCGGCAGAGGGTCCGAATATAGGTCGGCGGTAGACCGTAGATTGCGGCGGCGTCCTTCACGGTTTTCATGACCGGGTATCGGATTAAATCTCCCATTCGATGCACCTCCTTGGTGTTGCTTGAAAGTTGATTCTTGATGCCGTGTCAGCAGTAAAGCACAAATCGAAAAATAATGCAATACCGCCAAAATTAGATTAAAAATTGATGCTATGAACCATTGTTGAAATGAAGTCCTTTGCGTCAAAATCCATCTGGTGTCATCTGGTGATATCCCGTGTCATGCTTTGCAACGGATTACCTTGTTTTGCAATAGATTCGCAGAGGGATGCCCACCTGATTTATGGAGAAATGCTGCTGATTTTGCATATCAAAAAGCAATGATGAAATATGCTACTCTTTCTGGTGAATTCTTCTCACCACATTCCAGAGTAAAGATGGGTGGTGCGGTAGGGACCTTACTTAGATGGCTCCTTCTCTTGATCGGCGTTCTGCTGCATTTGCTCGGCTTTGCGCTTCCAGTAACGCTGATTATATTCTCGTACCTTGTCTTTGTTGGCTGCTCTCCACGCGTTGGCGTACGCTCGGCGTGCCTTTTTTGCGTTTTCATCCATAGAAAATTCTCCTCTCTACGAAAATTCAAGTAAATTTACTTTTTCTTATTGAATGTTTGATTTACTTGTGATATGCTTAGTATAAGCGAAAGAAAAAATAAAATCAACATATTTTTAAAAATGTTATTTTTATTTGCAAACGAGGTGCAACAATGGCAAAAACAAAGAAATCATTTGACTACAAAGATCCTTTTCCAAAGCGATTCCGCAAACTAATTGAAAAGAAAGGAGCTACTTTGGATGAGCTGGCAGCAGAATTTAAGACAACGCGCCAGACCGTGAGCAACTGGCAAAATGGAGCGACAGTTCCTGACGCTATAAGTATCTGTGAAATTGCCAGATATTTTGATGTGACAACGGATTATCTTATGGGACTGACAAACTCAATGTCATCAGAAATCACCATGAGAATGATTACCGATACTATCGGATTGTCGGATGATGCTGTAAACGCACTCTATAAAAGAAAACGTTTTAATGATGAATGTAACAAAGCTCATTTTGCTAAATATTCAACGGAAGACCCAAGTGCGATAAAATACCGGAATGAATGTGGTATTGTTTCAAAAATAATTTCAGATGGTACGATATTTGAACTCGCAGGGATAATTCGGGAAGCTTTTGAAATAAATCAAATATTAAAAGGGCAAACAGAAGTTTTTGCTTCTGAGGCAGATGTTGAAAAAATAGTGGCACAAAGATATAATGATGATTTCTTAAGACGACTGGCTCCGCTTTTTTACAGCTACGGTTATGATTATCATGTAGACCTTGCCTTTACGTTTGACTGTATGGATGAAGAGTCTATGGATATTGACTATACAGCATTAGCTGAAAAAGAGTTTGAAAGTTTTAAGGAATCTCATGCGCGTTTTACAGATGCCGAGTTTATAAGAGAACTATATTTTACGAAGAAACGATATAAGGAAGATTTGTCATACAGAAAATATAAAAGTTGCGCTATTGTCCAGGATTTTGTTGGACGGTTTTTGAATAAGCAGCAAATTCCAGATGATTCCTATATATTCAAAGATTTTGTTGAGCGGGATAAAGATGAAGAATCAAGGGATCCTGATACAAGCTGTAAGACGGATGAAAATTGAAACCGGTAAGGGAGGGGTGACAAATGGCAAAAATAACAAAGCGCACAAAGAAAGACGGCACTTGTTCCTTTTGCATCCGGGTCTCCAATGGATACGACCGGGAAGGGCGGCAGGTGCTGGTAAACCGCACCTATACTCCCCCGCCGGGCTTGACCGGAAAAAAGCTGGAAAAGGAATTGCAGCGGCAGGCAGATGCCTTTGAACAGGAAGTGCACAACGGTATTTCGTTGGATGCGTCCATGAAGGTGGACGACCTGATAGAGCGCTGGTTCACCGAGTACGCCGAAAAGAAGCTCAAGCCCAAGACCGTGTACGACTATCGGCGACTTGTGCCGCGTATCTCTGCCGGGCTGGGGCAACTTAAGGTGTGCCAGATTAAGCCCTCGCACCTGATGGCCTTTTATTCCAACCTCGAAGAGCAGGGTGTACGGGAAGATAGCACCTATACCGCTGTTCCCGCCTTGCTGGATCAGCTGCCAAAGGGCAAACGCGGCCAGATCGCGGCGGCAGCGAGCGTTTCAGAGCGGACAATGGCGACACTGTACAGGGGCGGGAACGTCAGCCGGTCAACCGCTGAAAAGGTAGCCAGCGCCGCCGGGCTGCCCCTTTCCAAGGCTTTTATAGAGCATAGCAAGGCAGGCGGCAGGCTCAACGGAAACACAGTGCAGCACTATCACCGGATGCTGTCCAGCGTGTTCACCAAGGCCGTGCAGTGGGGACTTGTGGTAGAGAATCCGTGCAAGCGTGCAGAAGCCCCAAAAGCACAGGAAGTGGACGTGCAGGCGCTGGAAGAAAAAGATGTTGTGCGCCTGCTGGAAGCCCTGCAGGACGCGCCCACACAGTACAGCGTTATCACACAGCTTGCTTTGCTCACAGGTGCCCGTCGGGGCGAGATATGCGCCCTGCGGTGGTCTGATATCGACATGGATGCGGGAACGATTTCAATAGAGCGCACCTTGCAGCACATTCCGGGCAAAGGTACGGTGTTCAATCCCCCCAAGACAAAGCGCTCCCGGCGGTGTGTGAAAGTCGGGGTGGACTGTGTGCAGCTCCTGCAGGAATACCGCCAGCACCAAAAGGCAGAACGATTCAAAATCGGCTCTGAGTGGGTGCGCCGGGTGGAGATCGAGGGAAAACGAGTAGAAAATGACCTGCTTTTCACCAAGTGGAACGGCGCACCAATGGATCCAGACGATGTGACAACATGGTTCGGGCGGTTTCTGGCTGCTCATAACCTCCCGGCGGTACACTTCCACAGCCTGCGTCACACCAACGCCAGCTTGCTGATTGCCGCCCATGTGCCTGTTACGGCGGTGTCAGGCCGTCTGGGTCATGCAAAGACCAGCACCACCGTGGACATTTACGCCGGATTCATCCGTTCGGCAGATGCAGCGGCAGCAGACGCGCTTACCGGTGTGTTTGACCGTATCCGGGAAAAGAGCCACGCATAACACGTCCAAAGACGCAATACAGCCCACAGGAAGCGCGGAAGAACTCCGCCGGGCCTGTGGGCTGTTTTCTTTCTGTCTGCGGGTCTGAGCCGCTATTGTGTCCACAGTGGACACCGTAAGGCACAATCGCCAGAAAGTGCCTTATTTGTGCCTTATTGAACGAAAAAGCGCTGATACGAAGGTGAACGAACAAGCACAAAAAGCACGGTGATTCTATATAAAATAGAACATTCAAAAACGGTCAAACTCGTAATAAGACTATTTTGTAATCAGTGGGTTGCAGGTTCAACTCCTGTCACCAGCTCCATACAAAATCCCTGGATCCATTTGGGTCCGGGGATTTTTTTGTGCCGAACACAGTCTCCTTCCTGCGCAAAGAACGACTTTTCCGTAAAATTTGTGCAAGATGCAACAAAAATATTGTCTTTGTAAAAAAAAGCAGTATAATACAGGCAGCAACAACTAACAGGAGGGAAAATGGAATGCGTCACTCTTTGGGAACCATCGCCTGGCGCGGGCTGAAAGGCCGCCGCCGCGATACCGCTATGATGCTCTGCGTGCTGGCGGCAGTGTTTGCGCTGCTTACAGCGGTGCTGTGCTATCAGCAGAGCGGCAACCGCGCCATGGAGGTGCAGCGCCAGGAGCTTTACGGTGCCTGGCAGCTTGCCCGTTACGACCTGACCGCCGCAGATGCCGATGCCTTTGTGCAGCAGACAGCCCCCGCTGCGGTGGGGCGTGCGGCGCAGTATGCGGCCCTTGTCAACGACAAGGACCTTGCCTTTGGCGCGCTGGGCACTGTGGACGAGGGATATCTCGCCTGTGGGCAGCTGCAGCTGCTCAGCGGACGGCTGCCCGGCACCGCCGGAGAGGCAGCGCTGACCACCTCGGTGCTGGACAGCATCGGGGCCTCCTATGAGCTGGGGCAGACCGTGACCCTGCAGGCGGTGCATGGGGACGATGCACCGGTCCTGCTGCAATTTACCCTGTGCGGGGTGCTGCCCTCCTACGATGCCTACTGGGCGGTGGGCAGCAACCTGCCGGTGGATGCGCTGGTCACCGCCGACAGTCTGCCCCAAAGCTGGGACAGCAAAATACAGCTGCTGTGCTGCTATGCTGGTGCCGTGCCGCTGGCTCCTTATATAGACGGCAGCCAGGATCCCACCTGGGTGCGCAACACCTACGCCTATCCGGAAGCGGATCTGACCCGGAGCGGCAGCTGGGCTTTTATGGGCGGCTGTGCCCTGCTGACCCTGTGCGCGGTGCTCGTGCTGTGCACCCTGCAGCTGCGCCGCCGGGAGCAGAGCCTTGTCACTCTGCGTATGATCGGTGCCGGAAAAACCGCCCTCGTGGCGCTGTGCCTGTGGGAAGCCGTTTTTCTGCTGCTGTTCTGCCTGCCGATCGGCAGCCTGCTGGGGGT
>OGZV01000381.1_pt1 | contig 48527 bp, 44 predicted proteins | sample 1576861 | NCBI WGS metagenome assembly OGZV01 (sample SAMEA3541501, study PRJEB24748) | human gut metagenome | biome: human gut; feature: human-associated habitat; material: faeces | place: China | collected 2012
TTGGTATTAAGCGAGGAAGAGCAAACGTAGACAAGATATTACAATTAGTGAAAGCATAAGCATAGAACTATTGTTTTTTGATCGAAAAAGGACGATTATAGTTAGATCGTCCTTTTTTCTACAAAGAAAGGGAAAAAATATGAGGAAAGTCAGCCCAAGATTAGTAGCGATAATGATGGCAGGTGTAGTCAGTGTCACTTCTATCGCGCCAGTAACAGCATACAATCATGTAACTGTAAATGCAGCACAATTACAGCAGCAGGCAATAGACTGGACATTTACAGGAAATGGAAAAGTAGACAATGATAAGATCCAGTTATCAGGAGCTGGTGATAATATCGGTATCACAAACATCATAAAAGAAGATAATTATGCGGTCAAAGCAAAACTGACACAAGGAGAAGAAGATGGAGCTGTCGGTGTGATTATGGGAGCAAAGGAAGCAAAAGATCCAAAGAAAGGTTCTGTAGTAGCCAATGTTACTCCATCTACTGGAGCCGTACGTTTGTTCTGTTTCCAAGGAGGACACAACAACGATCTTCAGAAAGAAAAAGTATTTGATGAATTAAAAAATAAAGATACTTATGATTTTGACATTTCTGTAAAACAACGTCATTTGACAGTTAAGATCAATGGTGTAAAAGTCATCAGTATGGAGATCACAGATACGATTTTTGAAGGAAAGGTTGGTCTTATTTCCTTCAATGAAACAATGACAGCATCTGATTTTTCTGTGGAAGATATCGCGATTCCAAAAGCAACAGCACATTTAACAAATTTACAGGTAACAGGTGGCGACTTAGATAAGAAATATACACAGGATACAAATGATTATGCGATCACGGTGCCTAATACAGTTGATAAATTATCTATCACACCAACTGTAAGTGATAATGGAACAGTGACGATCGGTGAACAAAAAGCAGAAAATGGAAAAGCAACAGAAGTATCATTAAAGATTGGATCTCAGGAAATTCCTGTCACAGTGACAAGTACAAATGGTGCAGTAGAAACTACAACATTACATGTATTAAGAAATGTAGATGGTTCAGCATATACAGTGCCAACCAGACCACAATATCATTTTTCACAGGCAATGGGATGGAGCAATGACCCAAACGGAATGCTTTATTATAAGGGAGAATGGCATTTATTCTTCCAGCATAATCAGGCAAGAACGACATGGGGAGAGTTAGAATGGGGACATGCAGTTTCTAAAGATCTGATCCACTGGGAAGAATTGCCAAGACCATTAAATTATCAGGAAGATAATGGAGCAATGTTCTCTGGATGTGGAGTTGTAGATGATGAGAATACATCCGGTTTATTTGGAGATGAAAAAGGACCTGGAAAAGGTGGACTTATTGTGATCTATACACAGAACAATGAATTAAATGGCCACAGAGGACAGGATCAGTGCATCGCATACAGCAAAGATAACGGAAGAACATGGACAAAATATAAAGGAAATCCAATCTTAAAATGGGATGAAGATCATCTAAAAGATACAGCATTCCGTGATCCAAAAGTATTCCGCCACGATGGAAAATGGTTTATGGTACTTGCGGGAGGAATCTTAAGAATTTATTCTTCTGATGATCTGATTCATTGGAATATTGAAAGTACATATAAAGGAAGTGATGATATCGGTAATCCAGCAGGATTAAGAGTTGAAACAGAATGTCCTGATATGTATCCTATAACAGCAGATGATGGAACAACAAAATGGGTTATAAGCGAAGGAGGACGTTATTATCGCATCGGTGATCTCAAGAAGATTGATGAACATTGGACATTTGTACAGGATAAAGACAGCGACCGTTATGTCATGAACTTTGGACCTCATTCTTATGCAGCAATGACATATTATATTGGTAATGGGGAAACAACCAATGGAAAACCAGAAAACCGAAGAATTATGATCAACTGGGCAAGTACATGGGCTGATGGATACTGCAATAACGTTGATAAAGTGACTGGACAGTGGGGATACAATGGATTCTTTAATCTTCAGACAGAATTAAATGTGAAGAAGATTGATGGTAAGTATAAACTAGTTCAGACACCAATTGACGAATACAAGAAATTACGAGTTAACGAAGCAGCAACCAAACTTGAAAATGTTACGATTCCAAAGAAGACAGAAAACAGCGAAAATCTGTTATCAGGAGTCAAAGCAGGACAATATGAAGTTGTCGCAGAACTTACACCACAGGCAGGAACAAAAGAAGTTGGATTCAAATTAAGAACAAACAAATCTGGAAGTCAGGAAACAGTTGTATCTTATAATACAGAAACAAAGAAAGTATCCATCAATGGAGAAAAATCTGGTACACATCCAGCGGGACAGCAGACAAAGAACATCGTATCCGATGCGATCGTTACAGAGAAAGATGGAAAAGTAAAATTAGATATCTTTGTTGATGAATCAAGTGTTGAAGTATATGGACAAGATGGACAGGTTACAGGAGCATTAGCAGTATTCCCATCTGTCAATAGTACAGGAATGGAAGTATATTCTGAAGGTGGAGAAACAACAGGAAATATCACAGTTTATCCAATGAAGAGTATCTGGGAAAATAAGATCACAGATGCAAACACAGCAACAGATCTATATATTAGTACAGACTCTGGAAGTGGAGAATATAATGTCGGAGATAAGATCAGTGTAAATGCTGCAATCTCTCCAATGAAAGCAGATCAGAAAGTAACATGGAAAGTAAGTAATAACAAAAGTAATAAAGTTAAAGTTATCAAAACAGAAGATGATGAACTTCAGCTAGAAGCACTAAAAGAAGGAAGTGTCACTGTTACAGCAACAACAGCAAATGGATTATCAAGAAGTATCGATCTATTTGTTTCAGCGGCAGACGATGGTATTTCACTTAGTGACTGGAAACAACATGGTGGTAAATGGGCGATCAGTGAAAATTCTAACAGTTGTACAGGAGAAGCTAGTGGAGATGCATTCCTAATGTCAGGAACAAAGATCAGTTCAGATGATTATATTTTTGAATCAGATGTTGTTTATCACAGTGGACAGGCATTTGCATTATTATTCCGCGGACAGAGTCCAGATTCTACCAGTGCATATGCAGCTAATGTAGACACACAAAGAAAAGGTAGTACAGCAAGAATCTTTACATTTGGAGGCGGAACCGGAGACATCGGAAAAGATGGAAATTATAACTTAAGCGAAGGACAGAAATATCATTTCAAAGTTGTAGTAAAAGGTAATCAGTATAAAGTGTATATTGAGGACAAGCTGGTACTGAATGTAAGAGATGTAAAAGTTGAGAATAATTACAAAGAAGGAAAATATGTTGGATTTAATGTATTCAACGGAAAAGTAACATTCCAGAATATGAAAGTCACACCATTAGAAGTGAAAGTTCCAACAGTTTCTGATAAACTTGCATTAACAGCAGGCGAGAAAGCAGTAATTACTGTTTCCAATATCGAGGACAACAGTTTCAACATCATCAAATACAAATCTTTGGACAAAACGATCGCAGATGTAGATGAAGATGGTAACATCACAGCAAAGAAAGCTGGAACAACACAGATTGAAACGCAGGTTACAACTTTTGGAAGAAGTTACACATACAAGACTCAGGTAACAGTAAAAGAAAAAGAAGTAGAAACTCCAAAAGTTTCTATTACAGCAACACTAAAAGGTAATGCAGGAAAGACTGTCACAACGATCAAAGATGTGAAAGCAGGAGATACTCTGCCAGCATGGAACAAAGCAAAATATAAAGCAGCTGGTAAGAAAGGTTATGTATTTGCAGGATGGACATACAATGGAAAAATTGTTACAAAGATGCCAGAAAGCGACAAGAATATTACATTAACAGCTAAATTTGTTAAAGTAACAGTTGGAAAAGCAGGTTCATTATCTGTCAGATCCAAAGCAGGAAAAGGTGTAGGATTTGTAGCAAGATCAACACAATCTGTCAACAAATATGGGGAAAAACGAGGATTTAGATTCCGTTATTCCACAAGCAAAAAGATGAAATCTGCAAAATACAAAACAACAGGTTTAGTGAAAAATGTTTATACAAAAACAGGTCTGAAAAAAGGCAAGAAATACTATGTACAGGTTCGCTATTACTACTATGATTCAACAAATCAGAAAGTATACGGAGCATATTCTAAAGCAAAATCAGTGAAAGCATATTAAAAATAAAGACCTAAAAAAGAAGAAAGCCATCTGGAATATTTTATCCTCGCCAGATGGCTTTTCTTGCTTTATAATAATGGAAGAAATAGACAACAAAGCAGAGAAACGAAAGGATGCAGACATAATGAAAAAGTATAAAGCAGTATTTAGTGATATCGATGGAACATTATTAAATTCAAAACATCAGATACCAGAAAATACAAGAAAAAAAATAAAACAGATCAACCAAAATGGAATCCCATACGTCTTAGTATCCGCAAGAATGCCAAAAGGCATGACAGCTATCAGAGCAGAATTAGAGGCGAAGAGTCCAATGATCTGCTACAGCGGAGCTTTAGTTGTTGATGAAGAAGACCATCCAATCTACAGTGTGGCAATGCCACAAGAAGTTGCCATGAAGTTATGCAGAAGAGTCTATGAATTGAATCCAAAGATTTCGGTTAACATTTACACAAACGATGAATGGCTGGTAAAAGATAAAAAAGAATATTGGGCAGCGCAGGAAAGTGATATCACAGGCGTGATTCCACAAGAAGTGTCTTTTGAAGATGAAGAAGTCTACAAAGAAGTACACAAGGTGTTATGCATGGGAGATAAAGAAGATATTGCAGCGTTGGAACAACAGTTAGTAAAAGAATTCCCACAGATCAGAATTTATCGATCCAAAGATACCTATTTAGAGATCATGTCCATGAAAGCATCCAAATCCGATGCAATCCATATGTTAAAAGACCATTTTCATGTGAAACAAGAAGAGATAATGGCATTTGGTGATAATTTCAACGATATCGATATGATCAGATATGCAGGACTTGGAGTCGCCATGGGCAATGCCGCAGATGAAGTAAAACAGGCAGCAGATATTGTCACAGACATCAATGACAATGAAGGAGAACGCCAGATTCTGGATAAATATTTTAAATAAAATTTGAAACAAGAAGCATAGAATAAGTAATAAAAACAGGAACTGCAGACCAAATGCAGTTCCTGTTTTTGTAATAATTTTAAGATTGAGATGAATTGATATTATTTAAGAGAACTTATTTCTTCTTAGTTTTTAAAGCTTTCTTAGCAGACCAAGCAGAGTAAACATTCTTAGATTTGTTGTTTACTTTTGTTACTTTATAGCTTCGAACTCTTACATAATATTTCTTGTTCTTTTTCAGTTTCTTTAAGACTTTAGAAGCAGATTTTGCAGAAACCTTGACTGTTTTTGCTTTCTTAAAGTTCTTAGATGTGCTGTACTGAATCTGGTAAGCAGCAACTTCGGAAATCTTCTTCCAAGATACTTTGATAGAAGTCTTCTTAGCTTTGCTTAATTTCACAGTTGTCTTCGCAGGAGCTTTGACAGTTGTTGTGTTTGTTACTGTAGTTGTAGCTGCTGGTTTTGTTGTAGCAGGTGCAGCAGTAGTAGTTGCAGCATCTTTTGTTTTTAAAGCTTTGACTGCATTGATCGCTTCTGTTAAATGAGTGATCTGCTCACTAACTTCTGCAGAAGTTAACTCTTTTTTGTTCAGTAATTCTTTAGATTCATCTAGTTCAGTTTGAAGATTAGTAAATGCAGTTTGCTTGTTAGAACTATCAACATAGGAATCTTTCTTCAAAGATTCAGCTTCTGTTACTAATTTCTGAAGAGAAGCCTTTTCTTCGTCGCTTGCAAGAGCCTTTTTGGATACAATATTGTCTTTTGTAGCTTCAAAGTTAACTGTATAATCCTCGTAACCAAGAGCATAAACTGTTAAACTCCAATAACCTGTACCATCTGTATTTTCAGGTAACTGGCAACGAATAGAATCTGTTAATCCAAGCTGGATTCCCATAGATTTATGCATCCAGTTATCAGCTGCAAATTTTGTTCCGTAAGAAGCTAAAGCTTTTGTACGAGTGCTGTCATTTCCGTAGTATGTCCATTTAACAGCCTGCATCTTGTCACCTAAAGCACCATAGTCATCTCCATTTAGATCCACACGAAGAAATTCTCCATATGATCCAGAAGCAGCTTTTACAGTTGGAGTGATTTTTACAGCTTTCTGTAATGTCTGATCTTTAATACCAGAGTCAGTACCAGTTGTTCTGGCTTTGAAAGAGAAGGAACCGTCAGAACCTTTGACCGCTTCCTTTAATCCATTTGTACTTGCTGTTACATTTGCAGATGTTTTATAAGAACTTAAAACACCTTCTGCATATCCACCGATCAATGTACCATTGTTTTCAACAACAGAGTATTTTGCTTTGAAATCGTTGTAGTCAGAAGCCTTTACTTTTACAGGAACATATTTGATTCCAGAAACACTATAGTGATCCATTTTTTTTGTGGAATTATCAGCAAATGTTAAAGTTCCTTTGTTAAAAGTAACTCTTCCTTCCTCGTCTTTTAGATGTAAATAAGTAGCTGTTACTTTACCATCAGAGCCTTTTACCTGTTCCCAGTTAGAAATCTGATAAGCAATTCCATCGGTTGTATAGATCGTTGTGATGCACTGGAAACTTCCTCTATGAAGACCATGGTTTGTTGTAGCACGAGTAACGGCATCGTATCCACCATTATCAAGTTCATTATGACTATCTAATGTATCAGAAGAGCTGTCATTACCGGCAGCATAAACACCCTCAGATGCCCAATATTCATTCCAGGTAAGTCCAGCATAGCAATAAACATATTCATCAGACTGTTCATCAGCAGCCTTAACAATGTGAGCAACATTAAAGATATTAGCTGTCACAGGAGTCGCAGTTAAAACCATTGCACCACTCATAGCGATAGCAAAGGCTTTCCCGATTAATCTTTTACGCATATAGTTTTTCCTCCGTTTTCTGTAATATAAAATAATAGCGTGTATGTAGTTAGAAAACTCTAACTGTTGAAAAATATGATACCACACGAAAGGTTAGTGAACAATAACTATAAATGAGAATAATTATCAATATCTTGCTATCCATTAAGTGCAGGCACACTCCTACAGACACTGGACAGGATATTGATAATTATTCGGTAAATTATTATAATTAAGGAAGTCATATTAAGATGAGAGTGTCAAAAGTATAAATTGCTTATTTGTGCAAGCACAAACGCAATTTGTACTTTTGACACTTACATCATATTAAGAAATTCGTAAGAATTATATCTATAGAAACGAAAGAACCACCTGATACACTAAAACCATCAAAGATACGAGGAGGAAAAGTATGAACCAGCCAAAGATCCTGGTCGTTGACGACGACAAAGAGATCGTAGGAGCGATCAAGAAACGTCTGGAAATGGAAGACTATGAAATCATAACGGCATATGATGGTCTGGAAGCCATGGATGTCCTGATGGAACAAGAAGTCCAGCTTATGATCATAGATGTCATGATGCCGAAGATGGACGGACTATCCGCAACGATGAAGATCAGGGAAAGCAAGAACATTCCGATCATCATTCTTTCAGCCAAGACAGAAGAAAGCGATAAGATCCTGGGACTATCTATGGGAGCCGACGACTATATCAGCAAACCATTCCGCCCAGATGAACTAGTAGCGAGAGTGAAATCCCAGCTGCGAAGATACATGCAGTTTGGAGGAATGAACGCCGCAGAAAGCAATAAAGAACAGATCATCAATGGTGGATTGATCCTTGACATGAAAGGAAAAAGAATGATGGTAGACGGAGAGCCAGTGAAACTGACTGCAACCGAATACAAGATCGTAAGCCTTCTGATGAACAACCTTGGCAGAGTATTTTCAGCAGATGAGATCTACGAACGTGTATGGAATGAAGAAGCCTATGCGACAGAGAATACCGTTATGGTCCATATCCGTCGTATCCGCGAGAAAATAGAAATAGATGCAAAGAATCCAAGATATTTAAAGGTGGTGTGGGGAATTGGATACAAGATCGAGAAAATGGACTAACAAGGTATGGATCACACTTGTGATGATCGCCATGACCCTGTCAGGGATATATGGACTCAACACGATCCATAACATGGCATTGACAGGGGATAATAGCTTCAGTCTGGATGAACAGGATCAATCAGACTATATCAAAAACACACAGATCTCACTGTTTGATAAATGGGCGGATCAAGAAAGTGATAAAGTCTATTATACACAGGCAAATCATGTATCAGAAAGTTTACTAAATAAGATAAAAAAAGAATCATTTGTGAAAGTAACGATGAAGGTCAAACCATATGATAAAAAGATGGTAACGACAACATCAACATATGGAACAGAAAATGCGAACTATGCTGGGGGTAGGATTGAACATTTTCATATAGAAAGAGACAAGACAGAGAAACGAAACAAAGACGGAAGTTTCAAAGGATGGGATCCGTACGACGAGTACAATGCGGATCAGACAGAATACTATGAATTCTTTGGGGATAATTATACACTGCAGGATATATTTCCGGAACAGCTTCTGATCAATGATGAGAAGAATCAGCGTCTGGAAAATGCAGACATTGAAATTTTTTTGACAAAAAAAGCACTAACAGAGATTGAAAATTTTCGAAAAGGATCAATAAAACAGATCACAACGGGAATCAAAACGATCATTGTTGTTTCAGTCATTGAAGTGATCGGAACGATCCTGCTGAGCATCTTATTTGCACTTCAGGAAAAGCGAACCAGATTTTTTAGAGGTCTTGACAGGCTCTGGTGGGAGATCATACTAGTGACAGCAATTACGCTGCTTGGACTGGCGATCGCGTTATGCTTTGCGATCTGGGAATATACGATAGAATATACACAGGGCAGGATCACAGGTTCAACGATCGAGATGATCATGACACTGAGTTATATCTCAGTCCCATTTTTCATCATGGCATTTGCCATATGCATCCAGACAACAGTATGGAGGATCCGCCAGAAGAATCTTCTGGATTCAACATTTTGTCTGGGATATATTCGAAAATGGAGCCGTCAGGCAAAGACAAGAAGAAAGCTAGAAGACGAGGCGATGTCATTTGCACAAAAACATGCAAGAGACAGGATCAGACAGTACAGGGTCCTACGATATATTTTAACTGTCGGTACACTTGCTTGTATCTTCATGGGAATGAGTGGAATGAATATCCCATCCCCACTCTTGTTTATAGCAGCAGTCATCTTTGTTTTTCTTATCAGATATTTTTCAAAATATTCAGATAAATACGCAAAAGAACAGAGAGATTTAAGCATGCTTGTCGATCAGATTGAACGTATTTCCAATGGAGAACTGACGGCAACCACTGATATTTCACAAGAATCTGCGTATTATGAATATAGTCAGAAACTGACCAATATCGGGCAGGGAATGGAAAAGGCATTAGAAACACAGATGAAGGGCGAGAGAATGAAGATCGATCTGATCACAAATGTATCACATGATCTGAAGACACCGTTGACTTCTATCATTGGATACGTCGATCTCTTAAGCAGAGATCAGACATTATCCGCAGAATCAAGAGATTATGTAACCATCCTGATCAACAAGACTGAACGCTTAAAAGCTATCATTTCTGACCTGTTTGAACTTGCGAAGGCAACAAGTGGAGATGCGAAAGTAGATCTGGAAGAAATGGATATGAAACGTCTGGTAGAACAGACACTGGGAGATATGGCAGATCAGATAGAAGAATCTGGATTTGCGATCAGATATCAGTGCGAAGCTACACACACAAGATTTATCGGAGACAGCAGCCGTATGTACCGAGTGGTACAAAATGTCATAGAAAATGCCTTAAAATACTCACTCAAAGGAACCAGGATTTTCCTAAGGATCACCGAAGCAGATCAAAATATAAAATTAGAAGTTGTAAACACAGCATCCTACGAGATGAATTTTACAGAAGAAGAGATCATGGAACGGTTTGCAAGAGCGGAGAAATCACGTACCAGCGAAGGAAACGGATTAGGACTTTCCATCGCAGACAGTTTTACAAAGAATTGTGGAGGAGAGTTTTCGATAAGAATAGACGGAGATCAATTTCTGGTTACTATACAATTTAAACAATGTTTAGAGGTAAACAAATAGATTTCATATGTTATTTAACAAAATTAAAAAAAATACAAAAAAACACGTTGAAAGGGTAGAAAACATAAATATAAAAGTATATACTACTAATTGTGTCGACAATATGCAAATAGACCATTTGAGAGAGTGGTTTTTTAATCCTTTTTTCATGAAGTTTTGATACATGGTGACTTATGGAACGGTTGCGTATTTGAAGACATCTGCTTTTAAAGTCTCTTCAGACATTAAGATCTGGAGGGGCTTTTTTTCTTATTGCATAGGTAGAATAAGACGTAACAGCATTTGATACAAACAAATGCTTCTGGTATAATAAAAAGAAAAAAGCATGCACGGAAAGGACACGAAAGAATGAAGAGACGTTTAATCAGCCTTGTCCTTGTATTGATGCTTGTCATGACAGCAGGATGCGGGAAGAAGAGTACAACAAAGAAACTCAAGACAGAAGATCTGGATGAGACAACCCTGCAGGGAATGGCAAAAGATATCACAAAGGAGATGTCCTTAAAGAATAAGATCGGACAACTATTTATGGTATCTGTTTATCAATTAGATGAGGCAGAAAGCAAGAATCAGACAAGCGTGACGAGTCAGATGAAGAAGACATTGAAGAAGTATCCAGCAGGTGGGGTGATCATGTTTGCGAAGAATATTGATACACCTGATCAGACAAAGAAGATGACGGATGAGCTCCAAGATGCCTCTTATATCCCACTATTTATGGCAGTGGATGAGGAAGGTGGACAGGTTTCAAGAGTCGCATCCAACCCCAAGATGAAGATGACAGTATACCCATCTGCACAGGAAGTTGGAAGAACTTACAATAACAAGAAGATCGCACAGATGGGGAAGACACAGGGAAAGGAATTAAAAGAGCTTGGATTTAATATGAATCTGGCACCAGTCGCAGACGTTTTAACGAATAAGAATAACACAGAGATCGGAGACCGAAGCTTTGGAACAGATTCAAAGAAAGTTGCCAATATTATCACAACACTGGTAAAGAACATGCAGAAACAACAGATCTCAGCGACATTAAAGCATTTTCCAGGAAGTGGACAGACCGGAGGAGACACACACCGCGGAAGCACAGAGACCGACCAGACGATCAATACATTAAGAGATACAGATTTTAAACCATTCAAAGCAGGGATCAAGGCAAAAACTGATGCAGTGATGGTATCACATCTGATGCTGGCTAATGTGACAGATGAGAAGGAGCCTTCAAGCCTAAGCAGCAGAGTCGTATCTGATATTCTAAGAGATGAACTTGAATATAAGGGCGTTATCATGACCGATGCGATGAATATGAAAGCGATCACAGATAACTATAGTTCAGGAGAAGCAGCAGTGAAAGCGATTCAGGCAGGAGTTGACCTGATCGTGATGCCGGATAATTATAAAGAAGCATACAAGGCAATTGAGAAAGCACTAAAAAGCGGCAAGATCAAAGAATCAAGAATCGACAAATCTGTAAGAAGGATCATATATACGAAGCTTAAGCGAGGAGAGATCCCGCCAGACACTACATTATTAAAAGAGAATCAATAACAGGGATGCTTGCAGATTTAAAATGAATATGTTACTATCAAAAATGTGTATTTTACAAAGGAAACTAAAGATTGTATAACAGAAAGGTCAAAAGATCACGATGAGCAGAGAGAACTTTGATAAGTTGGGAGAAGAATGTGGAGTTTTCGGTATCTATGATTTCGATGGCAATGATGTAGCGTCAACGATCTATTATGGATTGTTTGCACTGCAGCATCGAGGTCAGGAAAGCTGTGGAATTGCAGTTTCTGATACGAATGGTCCAAAACGTAATGTCACATCTCAAAAAGGTATGGGATTATGTAATGAAGTGTTTACACCAGATTCCCTTCAGGCATTAAAGGGAGATATCGGTGTAGGGCATGTAAGGTATTCAACAGCAGGAGAGAGCGTTCCAGAGAATGCCCAGCCACTGGTTTTAAATTATGTAAAAGGTACTTTAGGACTTGCACATAATGGTAATCTGATCAATGCAATAGAACTTCGCGAAGAATTAGAACAGACAGGAGCTATTTTCCAGACAACGATCGATTCCGAAGTTATCGCATACCATATCGCAAGAGAACGCGTGAATACATCATCAATTGAGAAGGCAGTAGCCAGAGCAATGCAGAAGATCAAAGGTGCGTATTCCCTGATCGTTATGTCACCAAGGAAACTGATCGGAGCAAGAGATCCATATGGATTTAAGCCATTATGTATCGGTAAGAGAGATAACGCTTATGTATTAGCATCTGAAAGCTGTGCATTAGATACGATCGGAGCAGAATTTATCCGTGACGTGAATCCAGGAGAGATCGTAACGATCACAAAGGATGGAATTCAGTCAGACTGTGATTTATGCCTTCCAAAGGAAAAAACAGCAAGATGTATCTTTGAATACATTTATTTTGCGAGACCAGACAGTGAGATTGACGGAGTTGGGGTATACCACTCAAGAATTCAGGCAGGAAGATACCTCGCACAGGATTCACCAGTAGAAGCAGACTTAGTTGTCGGAGTACCAGAATCAGGAAATGCAGCAGCTCTTGGATATTCTTTAGAGTCAGGAATTCCATACGGAACCGCATTTGTCAAGAATGGTTATGTTGGAAGAACTTTCATCAAACCAGGACAGAGCAGCCGTGAATCAAGCGTGCAGATCAAGTTAAATGTTTTAAAAGAAGCAGTCAAAGGAAAGAGAGTCATCATGATCGATGATTCCATCGTACGAGGAACAACAAGTGACCGCATTGTGAAGATGTTACGCGATGCAGGAGCGACAGAAGTTCACGTAAGGATCAGTTCCCCACCATTCCTGTGGCCATGCTACTTTGGAACTGATATTCCAGAGAGAGAACAGCTGATCGCATATAACAGATCGATCAACGAGATCTGTGAAGTGATCGGAGCAGATAGTTTAGGATACTTAGGAGAAGAGAGACTTTCACAGATGGTACAGGGATTACCGATCTGTAAAGGATGTTTCACAGGTGAGTATCCGATGAAACCGCCAACAAGAGATATTCGTGGAAATTTTGAAAGATAAGGATAAGGAGATTTTTATGAACGACCGTTACCAGAGCCCATTATCAGAACGTTATGCAAGCAAAGAGATGCAGTACATCTTTTCTCCAGACAAGAAGTTTAAGACATGGAGAAAGTTATGGATCGCACTTGCTGAGACAGAGAAAGAATTAGGACTTGATATCACACAGGAACAGATCGACGAATTAAAAGCACATGCAGAAGACATCAACTACGATGTAGCAAAAGAACGTGAAAAATTAGTCCGTCATGATGTTATGTCTCATGTATATGCATACGGAGTACAATGTCCAAAGGCAAAAGGAATCATCCATTTAGGAGCAACATCCTGCTATGTTGGTGATAACACAGACATCATCATCATGACAGAAGCATTAAAGCTTGTCAGAGTAAAATTATTAAATGTGATCAACGAATTATCCAAATTCGCAATGAAATACAAAGATCTTCCAACACTTGGATTTACACATTTTCAGCCAGCACAGCCTACAACAGTAGGTAAGAGAGCAAGCCTTTGGCTGATGGATCTCGTATATGATCTAGAAGATCTTGATCATGTGATCGCTAACATGAGATTATTAGGATCAAAAGGAACAACAGGAACACAGGCAAGTTTCTTAGAGTTATTCGAAGGAAACCATGAAACGATCAAGAAGATTGATGGAATGATCGCTAAGAAGATGGGATTTGACAAATGCCAGCCAGTATCAGGACAGACATACTCTAGAAAAGTTGATTCCCGCGTGATCAACGTATTAAGCCAGATCGCACAGTCTGCTCATAAGTTCTCAAACGACATCAGACTTCTTCAGCACTTAAAAGAAGTAGAAGAACCATTTGAGAAGAACCAGATCGGATCATCTGCAATGGCATATAAGAGAAACCCAATGAGAAGTGAAAGAATCGCTTCCTTAGCAAACTACGTAATGTCAGATGCTATGAACCCAGCATTAGTAGCATCTACACAGTGGTTTGAAAGAACATTAGATGACTCAGCCAACAAACGTTTATCTGTACCAGAAGGATTCTTAGCGATCGATGGTATCTTAGACCTTTACTTAAACGTTGTAGATGGATTAGTTGTATACCCTAAGGTTATCGAAAGCCGTTTAAGAAGCGAACTTCCATTCATGGCAACAGAGAATATCATGATGGATGCAGTAAAAGCTGGTGGAGACAGACAGGAACTTCATGAGAAGATCCGTGTACATTCTATGGCAGCAGGAAAAGTTGTCAAAGAAGAAGGAAAAGCAAACGATCTGTTAGAGAGAATCGCAGCAGACCCAGCATTTGGTATGAACATGGAGCAGTTACAGGCAATCATGAAACCAGAGAACTTCGTAGGACGTGCACCACAGCAGACAGAAGAATTTGTGAATGAAGTGATCAATCCAATTCTGGAAGAGAATAAAGAAGTACTCGGATTAACAGCTGAGATCAACGTATAAAAAGATAAAATTTTAACATAAAAAGAGATGGAAAGATCAAAACAATATAGATTTTTCCATCTCTTTTTGCTGTATTTTAAGAAAAAATTACCAAAAAGCAGGAAATGAGCAGGAGTAGATATAGGAAATTAAGAAAAAAGGTACTATAATAAATTTTATAATAAAATATATAGAAGGATTATAGTTTTTTATACAAGGAATGCATGTAGGAGTATTAGGTGCAGATCATACCTGGTTTATGACAATGTTAATGATTTGCTATATATTAACACCGTTGATAGAAAAAATCTGGAAAAGAATTCAATATAAAAAGACACAATGGGGCATACTAGTTGGATTACTTATAGTTCCGTTTATTATGGCATATCTGCTGCCGGATTATATATTTTTCATTACATATCATGTGTGCTTTTATGCAATAGCATATTATGTAGGAAGTAATTGGAAAAGACTTGGAAAATCAACTAATAAATCAGCAGTTATATATTTTATTGTTATGTGTCTGGCATTTGCAACGAGATTTATTGGACGAATAATGATTGATGGTACGAAATTATATAATCTTGTTATTGTAAATTATACACATTATGTGGCAGCAGCATGTATATTTATGCTATTTTCAATTATCTTTTCTAAAGCGAAAATGCTAAAAATTGTACAATTGGTTGATGGTATAAGTTTTGAAATTTATCTTTGCCACTATATGTTTATTGTGGGACCAGTATCAGTAATGTATATTACGGGGAATTGGATAATTAACAGCATTATTGCGGTGTGTATTGCGTTATTATTTGCAGTAATATTACATAAATTATCGAAAGGGATAAGAAAAATCTTAAGGGTTCATAGCACTTAAGATGTGTTTTTGAAAAATAAACTTATAAATAAAGAAAATACCGCATAGATATATTGATTCTAATAAAACTGTTTATTAAAATATATATCAGGTGTTACTACATTGACGTGAATGGCGGTTTGCTTCCTACGGGGAGTTCTAGTGCGTGGAAAGCATGATGCCAAGACAGAAAAATAACCGCCTTAGCCTAGAAAGTTAAGCGGTTATTTTTATAACTTATTAATATCAGGCGAACCGTCATCGGTAGCACCTTTCTTTATTAATATACTAACATTTGGTATATTTTATGTCAACAAATAAAAAAATAAAGGAGAGGTGAATACACACTATGGATCAAGAAAAATTAAGAATCACATTGCAGATAGGTGAAACAATAGCAGTAGAATTTAAAAGATGCAGCAACCGAATAGAAAATGATGTATATCAAAGTGTATGCTCCTTTCTGAATCGTTTTGGTGGAGATATTTACCTTGGAGTAGAAGACGATGGGACTGTTTGTGGAGTTCCTGAAAATGCAGCAGGAGATATGGTAAAGAATTTTATAAAGATTATCAGTAATCCCAATATGTTTACTCCAACCATATATCTATCACCGGAAATTATAAAGTATGAAGGGAAAACGATCATTCATATTCATATACCAGTCAGCGCAGAAGTACACAGTTTCAAAAAGGAAGTTTATGACAGAGTAGACGATGCAGATGTAAAAGTTACTGCAACAGCTCAACTTGCAATGATGTATATTAGAAAACAGAATAGGTTTACAGAGAAACAGATTTATCCTTATATTTCACTGGAAGATTTTAGATTAGATTTATTGCCACGAATTAGAAAAATGGCAACAAATAATATAGAAGGTTTGCATAGTTGGGAAAGTATGAGTGATGAGGAATTATTGAGGAGTGCGGGATTATATGGAAAGGACAGAGCAACAGGAGAAAGTGGATATAATCTGGCAGCAGTTATGTTATTGGGAAAAGATGATCTGATCATGGATATTTGCCCAGCTTATGAAACGGATGCGTTGGTAAGAAGAGTTAATGTGGATCGCTATGATGACCGGGAGATCATAAGAACAAACTTAATAGAAAGTTACGATCAATTAATGGAATTTGGAAGAAAACATTTGTCTGATAAATTTTTTATAGAAGGGGTGGAATGAAAAAATCTGAGGAATATTATAACCAGGGAAATGATTGCAAACACATTGATTCATAGGGAATTTACGAGTTCATATACAGCTAAATTTGTAATAGAAAAAGATAGGATGTATACAGAAAATGCGAATCGGTCATCAGGAGATGGAATTATTACACCTGATAACATGGAACCAAATCAAAATAATCCGATCATTGCTTCATTTTTTAGAAATATAGGATGGTCAGATCGATTAGGTTCAGGAGTGAGAAATATATTTAAATATTCAAAGTATTACTCTGGAAAAGAACCAGAATTCATTGAAGGGGATGTATTTAGGATTATTGTGCCATTAAATGAAGATTATTCCTATGATAATGTAAAAAACGGCGATAAAAAAACGGCGATAAAAAACGGCGATAAAAAGATTTCAAAAAAGACAATACAAAATTATAAAAAAATACTTGAATTTATGGAAGAGGGTAAAGAATATACGATTCAGGATTTTTGTAATTTGTTAAATTTAAAACCCTCCAGAACGAAAGAATTATTAAAAGCTTTGACACAAGATATAGAACAAATAAGCAATAATAAAAATCGAAAATACAGATTAAAATAAAAAGGATATGGGGAGGAAACCTACAAATGCAATCAGCATATATTCACTTATATCTGATCATGATCAACGTTATAACATTTGCATTGTATGGACTAGACAAATGGAGAGCGATGACAAGACAGTGGAGAGTCAGAGAGAAAAAATTGATCATACTTGCATTGATCGGAGGCTCCATTGGAGCAATGATCGGTATGACAGTATTTCAGCATAAGACAAGAAAATGGTATTTTAGATTAGGGATACCTTTGATTTTGGGCATTCAGGTGTCGTTGGTACTTTGTTTTTATGATATGATGTAAGTAAGCAAAGAAGAATTGGGAAGAAGTTTAAGAGACCCAAAAGCAAAGGAAGATTAGAGATATGAAGCAAAACAAATGGAAGCATTTAAAATTTGAAAAATATGTTTTTGTGCTATTATTGGCGATCGAGCTTATTATGTCATTTACTTTTTTAGGTTTCATCCATATTGATCCCATTTCACTTACAACAGCATATATCCCGATCGTAGTTGCGGGATGTTTGCTTGGGCCTTTGGAATCGACACTGATCGGATTGGTATTTGGATTAGCAAGTATGTATAAGGCGTCAGCACTTTATGTTGTATCAGATGATAAGATATTTTCGCCGCTATATAGTGGTAATCCAATAGGAAGCATTTTACTAAGTGTTGGGTCAAGAGTTCTGTTTGGTTTTGTGATTGGATATCTGTTTTCTCTCATAAAAGGACGAAAGTATGAGAAAATAGGAATCTGGATCCTTTCTTTGATTTCACAGTGGATACATGCTTTCCTAGTGTTCACCGTTATGGGAGCCTGTTTTCCACAGCTTGGTTATACTGGAATGTTGACATTTCATATGGGGATCAATGATGCACTTATTGCACTATGTTGTCTTCTCTGGGTAGAGGTGGCATATAAGATTTATCACAAGGAACGCATTCAAAAATATAAGGATGCGGTAAATCAATCTTTGGATGATCCATATCTGTCTTCTAAGATAGTCGCTATATCATCAGGGATCAGTTTTTTGATCATTTGTATAGCGATATTTTCTACTGGATATTTTGCAAATCGGTCTACATATATGTTGAAACAGCACAGAGTTCATGTAACAAAGACAATTGAGATTGATCTGCTACATTTACAGGTACAGTTTTTGATCGCAATGCTTGCATTGGATTTTATCTTAATATTGACGATGCTTATGATCTACCAATATATGAAGTATCGGGAATATCAAGGGGAGATTGATTTTCTTACTGGAGTAATGGGAAGAAGACTGTTTTTGCAGCATTGCCAAAATATTCAAAACGATCAGAGGATTCATGGCCATCAAGGATGGTTTTTATTCTTGGATGTGGATTGGTTTAAGCAGATCAATGATAAACTGGGACATATAGCAGGAGATGAAACCTTAAAGAAATTTGCGATGTTTTTAAAAGAACAATTTGAGCCATATGGAGCAGTCGGAAGAGTTGGTGGAGATGAGTTTGCTGTGATGATCGAAGAAGAGATGAGCCAGGAAGTGTTAGAAAAGGAACTGGAACAATTCTTTCAAAACATCTCAGGAATTCAGAAGGAAGTTACAGTAAGCTGCAGTATTGGAGTATATCGTTTTACATATCCAAAAACAATCAAGGAACTTCTGACAAAGACCGATGAGATCTTATATGAAGCAAAAGCAAATGGAAGAGGCTGTTTTGTTATTAGATAAAGTCTAAGAAGGTGGTAACGGTGGTGTTGGCAATGAACAATATGAAATTACCAGTAGGCATCGATCAATTTGATAAACTGATAAAATCTGGTTTCTACTACGTAGACAAAACCAGATTGATCGAGCAGCTTTTACAAAACTGGGGAGAAGTAAATCTATTTACACGTCCTCGGCGTTTTGGAAAGACTTTGAATATGAGTATGCTGAAATCCTTTTTTGAGATAGGAACAGATAAAACACTGTTTGATCAATTGTATATTGCTGCAAATAAAGAATTATGTGAAGAATATATGGGGCAATATCCAGTAATCTTTCTTTCGCTAAAAGGTGTTGATGGATTGAATTTTGAAGAAGCCAAAAGCATGCTAAAGATTACGATCCGTACGGAAGCACAGAGACATTACGAGTTGAAGAAGAGTGGAAAAGTTACATTAAAGAAGAAAGCCAAGAAAGGAACATACAAGATCCGGATCACGGCAGCAAAAACATCGAAGTATCAGAAAGCGGTGAAATATGTGACGGTTAAGGTAAAATAAATCAACAAAGAATTATGCAAAGGTATTGATTGAAAATTTTAAAGTATGTTATAATTACCTAATTACTAATTGTTCGATTAGTAATTAGGTAATTAGTAATTAGTCAATTAGCAAAAAGGATGATGGTATGAGATTTGTTGGAAGAGATCGTGAACTTAAGAAGTTAAATGAATTGTATCAAGAGGAAGAATTTCAGTTTGTTGTTATCTATGGAAGACGGCGGGTTGGAAAAACGATGTTGATCAATGAATTTTTGAAAAAGAAAAGATCCGCATATTATATGGCAGTTGAAGGTACATCCAAAGAAAATCTGTCAGGTATTTCAAAAGTGTTATTAGCTGAAAAAAATGAAGAATTTTATATGCCAGAATTCCCAGATTTTGAAAGCTTGCTTTCATATATCGATCATTTATGTAAGAATACAGATGATCAAGAACGTCTTGTGATGGCAATTGATGAATTCCCATACCTTGCAGGATCTTATCCTGCGATTTCTTCAATGTTACAAAGTCATATTGATCAATGTTGGAAAGATTCCAATTTGTTTTTGATTCTGTGTGGATCTTCTATGAGTTTTATGGAAGAGCAGGTGTTAGGGTATAAAAGTCCCTTATATGGAAGAAGAACGGCCCAGTTTAAACTACATCCTTTCACTTATTTTGAAGCCAGACAGATGCTTTCAGGTTTTAAAGCAGAAGAACAGGCAGTTTTATACGGTGTGACAGGGGGGATTCCAGAGTATTTATCGAGGATTCATAATGATTGGTCAATGGATGATAATATTAAGAAATTATTTTTTGATGAAAGCGGACGTTTATTTGATGAACCAGGGAATCTTTTAAAACAGGAACTTCAAGATCCATCAAGCTATCATTCAATCATAACAGCGATTGCAGGAGGTGCAAGCAGGTTAAATGAAATTGCAACGAAAACAGGACTTGCAAGCAGTGGATGCAGCGCACAGATTCAGTCTTTGATAACGTTAGGAATCATTAAGAAAGAAACACCATTGACTGAAGGTATCAAAAGTAGAAAAACATTATATACCTTAGAAGATTTTATGTTTTTATTCTGGTATCGATTTGTCAGAACGAATTTAAGCGGTATTATGAGAGGAATCGGGGAGACAATCTATGAGGTATCTGTAAAACCTCAGATCAGTCATTTTATGGGATATATTTTCGAAGAAATCTGCAAGCAATATTTATATCTTCCACAAATCTATATGACACTTCCATTTCCAACAGGTGAATTTGGACGATGGTGGGGAAATAATCCAAAGAAGAAACGACAAGAAGAGATTGACTTAATGGCTGAGAATGGCTCAGAAGCGATCTTTGGAGAATGTAAGTGGAGAAATGAGCCAGCAGATGTGGATATATTGGAGACATTACAGGAAAGAAGTGGATTGTTTCATTATCAAAAACAAAGTTATATGATATTTTCAAAATCAGGTTTTACGGAGAAATTAAAGCTGCGTGAGCAGGAAGAGGAAAATGTCAGACTGATATCATTCGAAGATATGAATCAGTTGTAAAAAATATGGAGACAGTTTCAGATTTTGAAAACAGTCTCCATATTTTTATTTCATGTGTAACATACAATTGTTGAAAAATATTAAAAAGTTGGTTACAATCTACAACAAATCCCCCTGCCAAACATCCTTAACCTTCATCTCATGCGCAATCCTATTCAAAACTTTCCGCTTATAAACACTCCACTCAGGAGCAATCAACAAATTTCTCGGTCCATCTCCAGTTAATCGATGAATCACGATCTCAGGACTCAGATTCTCAATACATTTCAAAATCAGATCAACATAAGACTCCAAAGTAAACACATCAAAGGGATGTTCCTCATAATGATCAGCCAGATCCGTATTCTTCAAAATATGCAGCATAGAAAATTTAACCCCATGAATCGGAAGGTGATTCAGATAACGAACTGACTCAAGCATCATATCATCCGTTTCACCAGGAAGCCCAAGAATCAGGTGAACAACAGTCAATACACCGATCTTATGAAGATTCATAACTGCTTCATCAAAACAAGACAAAGGGTACCCACGCCGGATAAAAGAAGCGGTCTCTTCATGAATCGTCTGCAGACCAAGTTCCACAAACACAGGTTTGATCTTATTTAATTGATTTAAAAGTTCCAAAACCTCGGCAGGCAGGCAATCCGGTCTGGTACCGATTGCAAGAGCAATGATTCGCGGATCATTGACCGCTTCCATATACAAAGCTTCCAGTTTTTCAATCGGACCATAAGTATTCGTAAAAGCCTGAAAATAAGCAATATACTTTCCATTCTCGATCTTTCTAGAAACCATCTCAATTCCAGCGGTGATCTGATCTGTCACAGACAAAGCAGCTGAAGAAGCAAAATCCCCGGAACCGCCCTCACTGCAAAAGATACAACCACCAGTTCCAAGTGTTCCATCTCTGTTTGGACAGGTAAAACCACCATCTAAGGATACTTTATAAATTTTCTCACCAAAATAATTCTTTAAAAAACTATCAAACGAATAATAACGTTTTCCATGCCAATTCATATGATCATAACTCCTAACTACAAGTTTGTTATCTACAAGATAGCACGAAAAATGTGGAAATTCCAGCGTTTTCAAGTCACAAAATGTTCATAACATTATCACGTACTATAAAATCTCAATCACAAAACTCAAAGTTTCATGTTCTTCAGGCTCCAAGAATCGAACCCCTCTTTTATGTTCAAACACATCATCCTCATCACTGCAGGTAGAAGTTCCACTCCAAGGTTCCAAAGCAACAAAAGGTCCATCATTTGCACTAGACCATACACCCAGATAATTAAAATCAGGGAAAGTAACTAAGATACCATGACCGCTTTCCTTATGTTTTAATGCAACCGTGCGTGATTTCAACTGATCAAAGATCAAAGCATCCTTGTAAAATAAAGAATGTTTTACAGGGATCACAGTTTCATGATCAAGAACAGGAATACGATCGTTGTTATTGATCAAACCATCATCTGTAAGCTGTGCACAGGCAGCAGTTTCCGGTTGTTCAAATTCTACGATATAATCTTCAAAATTCTCCCCTTCATACACTGGACAGTTAAATGCAGGATGACCGCCAATACAGTAAGGCATAACAATGTCCCCATGATTGATCACCTTATGACTGACTTTCACTCCATGATTCGTTAATTCATAGATCATCTGGAGTTCAAAATCATAAGGATACTGTTCTTTTGTAGAATCATCCGCTTTCAAAGAATAAACGGCACAAGTTTCAGAAGAAGAAACCAAAGTAAATTCTAATTTTCTTGCAAGACCATGACGGCCAAAAGAACAAGTCTTAGAATCACCGATGGTTGCAGTCCCATTTCTTAAACATCCAACGATCGGAAATAAGACAGGTGCCTGTCCGCTCCAGAAGTCAGGGTTTCCCTGCCAGAGATATTCCGTACCAGAAGCATCTTTGATAGAAGTCAGTTCCCCACCAAGAGATTTTAAAGTGACAGATACATTTTCATTGCGTAAGATTGTATTGCTCATGAGATATCCTCCTAGATTTAATATAGAATCATTATACCATGAATTAACATCGAAAAACACTTGTGTTTCTTGGAAAAAACAATAGTTAAAAGCATATTTTTTATAAAGAATCAGTAGAAATTTAAGAAGTGGTGTGATAATATGACTAAGTATGCGTAGAAATGTAAAATAATAGATAAAAATAGAAAAGAGGAAAAAGATTATGGCAAACAGCATTGAGCAGGAGATCGGCCGCAGAAGAACCTTTGCGATCATTTCCCATCCGGATGCCGGTAAGACAACGTTGACTGAGAAGTTCCTTTTATATGGAGGAGCGATCAATACAGCGGGGTCTGTGAAAGGAAAGGCAAACTCCAAACATGCAGTATCTGACTGGATGGAGATTGAAAAAGAAAGAGGTATCTCTGTCACTTCTTCTGTATTACAGTTTGAATACGAAGGAAAATGTATCAATATCCTTGATACACCAGGACATGAGGATTTCTCTGAAGATACGTATCGTACACTGATGGCAGCGGATTGTGCCGTCATGGTGATCGATGCTTCCAAGGGTGTGGAGCCACAGACGATCAAGTTATTTAAGGTCTGTGTTATGAGACATATCCCGATTTTTACATTTATCAATAAGATGGACCGTGAAGCTAAGGATACTTTCGATTTGTTAGACGATATCGAGAAAGTCTTAGGGATCGAGACATGTCCGATCAACTGGCCGATCGGATGTGGAAAAGAATTTAAGGGTGTATACGAGCGTGCATCAAGAAATATCTTACGATTCGAGGCAGTCTCCACAGGTGGTGCAAAAGAAGCAAAAGAAACGATCATTTCAGCAGATGATGATAATGCAGCAGATCTGATCGGAGAAGATTTCTATGAGAATCTGATGGAAGAAATTGAATTATTAGATGGTGCGGCAGCAGATCTTGATATGGAGAAAGTACATCAGGGAAAACTATCTCCTGTATTCTTTGGATCAGCACTTACAAACTTTGGTGTAGAACCATTCTTAGAGCATTTCCTGAAGATGACAAACAGACCACTTGCAAGAACATCCAAGGGAGAAGAAGTGGATCCTGTGGAAAATGGTTTTTCAGCGTTTGTCTTTAAGATTCAGGCAAATATGAACAAAAACCACCGTGACAGAATTGCATTTATGAGAATCTGTTCCGGTAAATTCGAAGCGAACATGGAAGTAAAACATGTACAGAGTAAGAAAAAGATGAGGCTTTCCCAGCCACAGCAGATTATGGCACAGGAACGTAAGATCGTAGAAGAGGCATATGCAGGAGATATCATCGGAGTATTTGATCCGGGAATCTTCTCTATTGGAGACACTGTCTGCCTTCCAAAAGATGACTTTGAATACGAAGGGATTCCAACATTCGCACCAGAACATTTTGCAAGAGTCATCCAGTTAGATTCTATGAAGCGTAAGCAGTTTGTGAAGGGTGTAGAACAGATCGCACAGGAAGGTGCCATCCAGATCTTCCAGGAACATGAAGCAGGATTTGCAGAGATCATCGTCGGAGTTGTAGGAACACTTCAGTTTGATGTCTTAAAATATCGCCTGGAAAATGAATACAACTGTGAAATCCGTTTAGAACCATTGCCATATCAGGCAATTCGCTGGATCAAAGACCGCAACACGGATATGAATAAATTACGTGGTGTATCTGAAGTTAAGAAAGTCAAAGATATGCGAGGAAATCCACTGCTGTTATTTAAGAATGAATGGGGAATCCAGTTTGTACTTGATCGCAATGAGGGATTAGAGTTGGTTGAGTTCAGCAAAGAGTAGTATAAATTGCATTTCTTTTTGATAAGAAAAAGCATTGTAACTTGAGAATAAAGATGATATATTATATTAGTATATTTCTTAAGTTATCATAAATAATATAAAGATCAGACTTAGAAAAGAGATTGTTATGGCGTTGATAGATATTCATACACATATATTATATGGAGTTGATGATGGAGCAAAGGACATCAATGATTCAATGGGACTGCTGGATGAAGAACGAGAACAAGGCGTTGATCAGGTAATACTAACTCCGCATTACGGTCCGAAGTTTGGACATCCGGATACAGAAGTACTGAGAGAGAAGTTTGAGGCGATCAGAGAGAAGGCACACAAGTATTATCCAGAGATTCAGTTATACCTTGGGAGCGAATTATATTATCAGCAAGGGACAGTTTCAGATCTGAAACAAGGGAAAGCATTGACAATGAATGGGACCCGTTATGTTTTAGTGGAGTTTGCAACATCAGATGCCTATTCACATATATATCGTGCGGTTCAGGATTTTGTATATGCAGGATATATTCCGATCCTTGCACATGTAGAGAGATACAAAGCAGTTTTCGGACATGTAGACAAGATTGTTGAATTGGTCGAAACAGGTGCATATATTCAGATAAATGCGGAAAGCCTGATCGGAGGAATTTTTGATAAACGAGCATCTTTTTGTAAGAAGCTTATGAAAGAAAGACTGGTCCATTTTCTTGGAACGGATTGTCATGATTTCCGGACAAGAAGACCAAATATGAAACCTGCAGCAGAAGTTGTACGGAAGAAGCATGCGGACCAGATCCTTTATGAGAATCCAAGGAAGATGCTTGAGGGGAAAAGTATTTAATTAAAGAAGGGATAAAAACATCTATGTACGAATTAGAGAATGATGATGAGATCGAGATTGATTTAAGGGAATTGTTTTTGGCATTGAAGAAGAAGATCGTTTGGATTTTGTTGACAGCAATCGTCTTTGCAGGCGCATCAGGACTGATCACGAAGTTTGCGATGACACCAATCTATTCTTCTACAGCACAGCTTTATGTTGTATCCAAAGGTGGACTTTCACAGCTTACAGATCTTACAATGGGTACTCAGTTAACACAGGATTATATGGTAATTGTTAAGACAAGACCAGTCCTTGAACAGGTGATCGCAGATCTGAAGCTTGATATGGATTATAAAGAATTAGAGAAGAAGATCACGGTAGAGAATCCATCTGATACACGTATCATGCAGATCACGATAACAGATAAGGATGCAGCACTTGCACAGAGCATCACACAGGATCTTGCAGAAGTAACAGCGAAGACAGTTGCAGAGAAGATGGACGTAAAATCACCAACGATCATCGAAAAGGCATATAAGGCAGATAAACCAGACAGCCCAAGTCTTAAGAAGAACGTATTGATCGGAGCAGTTCTTGGATTTATATTGATGACAGCAGCCATTGTGATTCAGTATCTGATGAACGATACGATCCTGAAAGAAGAAGATATTGAGAAATATCTTGGAATTAATACTTTAGCGCAATTACCTTTGGTAAAAGGAACTACAAAGCGAACAAAGAAAGTAAAGAGGGCGAGGAAATAAGATGAAGAAATTAGTAATGGATCTTCCAGGGATCAATGATTATCGTATGGTAGAAGGACTAAACCAATTAAAGACGAACTTAGCCTTCTGCGGAAAAGATATTAAAGTGATCACAATGACAAGCAGTGTTTCGAATGAAGGAAAGAGTTCTGTTTCTCTGAGCCTTTCAAGAACACTTGCAGAAAGTGGAAAGAAGATACTGATGGTGGATGCTGACTTAAGAAAATCAGTAATGGCAGCCAGATATCATATACAGGGAATCAATAAAGGATTAAGCCATTATCTGACAGGACAGGCAGAAGTGGAAGATATCATTTATGAGACAGAAGTTGAGGGACTTTGTATTACAGTAGCTGGTCCACTGTCACCAGATCCAACAAGTATTCTGGATTCTGAGCAGTTTGAACAATTCATTGAGAAAGCTAGGGATATGTTTGATTATGTGATCATTGATACACCACCGTTAGGTATTGTCATTGATGCTGTGATCATCGGTAAATATACAGATGGAGCAGTCATCGTGATCGAACAGGGAGTGATCAAACGTAAGATCGTTCAAGATATGATTAAGCAGTTGAAGAGGGGCGAGGTTCGTATCTTTGGGGCTGTATTAAATAAAGTTGATGAGCGTATCGGTGCTTATGGTAATTATGATTATAAATATTCATATTACGGTGAGTCAGATACGGAAAAAAATCACCAAAATACTTAATAAGGAGGAATGTAAGTATGAGTAACAAAATTATCAAGAAAGCAGCAGCTTGTGGATTATCCGCAGTTATGGCTTTCGGACTTGTTGCAGTAACAGAAGCACCAAAAACAGCTAATGTTAGTGCAGCAACAAAAAAGGTAAAGAAATTATCTTTTAAGAAGAAAGGGTATGTGATCAGTGCACCAGGACACTGGATGAATGCAAAGACACGCCTGAAATTCTCACCAAAAAGTGCTAAAACTTATAAGTTAAAGTACAAAACAAGCAACAAAAAGATTGCTACTATTTCTAAGAATGGTATCATCCGTGCAAAGAAAAAAGGTACAGTAACAATCACAGCAATTGCTAAAAACAACAAAAAAGCAAAGGCTACAACAAAGGTTACAGTTGGTAAAGTTGTTAAAACTTTAAAATTCAAAGAGGGAAAAAAGAAAACAGTAACAGCTGGAAAGAAATTCACTCTTCACCCAACTTACTCACCAAAGAAAGCTTCTACAAAAGCTGTAACATTCAAATCTAGTAACAAGAAAGTAGCTACAGTAACTTCTAAAGGTAAAGTAACTGCAAAGAAAGCTGGTAAAGTAACAATTACAGCAACATGTAAAGATGCAAAAGGTAAGAAAGCTAAATTTACAGTAACAGTAAAAGCAGCTCCAGCACCAGTTGTAACACCTGAAACTGTAAAACCAGTTGTAAAAGGTAACACAGCTGAATATACAGGATTAGTTGCTAATGCTGAAAAATACGTTTTAACTCGTGGAAAACAGACAGTTGAAATCTCTGCTGCACAGGTTAAAGAAGCATTAGGATACATTGCTGATCCAGCAGCTGGATTTAAAGCATGGGAAAGCAAAGAAAACTTTACATTAGGTGTATTAACAGCTACTGGTAAAGGTGCTACAAAGACAGCTACGATCAAAGGTACATCTAACTATGATGGAAAATACACAGCAACAGTTACAAAAGTATCTGATACAGAATACGCTGTTGTAGCAAAATCTGAAAAAGGTCAGAACCACAACATCAAAGTTACAGTAGCAAAAGACGGTACAGTAACAGCTACAAGTGCTAAATACGTTGTAACAAGCGACAAAAACGCTACAAACATCGTAGTAAAAGATGCAGCTGGAAAAGTTGTAGCTTCAGCAACAGCTAAAGATGGTAAATACACAGTAAAATTACCAGCAGACAAAGCAAAAGATTTAACAATTACACAGTATGTAGCAAAATAATCAATTGCTGAGTGATAAAGGGATCTTGGGGGAGCTTTCCTCCAGGATTCTTTTTCTATAAAAGAATTTTCTATTTAAGAAGGATCAAGAACATGAAGAAAAAGATAATGACGATGCTGATGTTGCTTGCAGTTTCCTGCATGATCATGCCAACAAATGCAAAAGCTGCCAAAAAAGCATATATCAAAACATCAACAGGAAGCAAGGCAACGGTTTTTGTTGGAAAAACTTTAAAATTAAATGCAAAAACAGTTGGTAAAAAGAAAAAGATCACATATAAGACATCCAAAAAATCTGTAGCGACAGTAAACAAAAAGGGTGTGATCAAAGGAAAGAAATACGGAACTGCCAAGATCACAATGAAAGCTTCTGGAGTGAAAACAAAGAAGATCACTGTATATGTAAGAAAAGCAGCGACAGGGATCAAACTTTCATCTGCACAGACGATCAATTTCTACAAGACAGGAAACACTGCCCAGATCAAAGCAACAGCTTTACCTGGAGGAAAACAGATGGCATCAAAAACTCTGACTTATAAGAGCAGTAATCCACAAGTAGCAGTGGTTAACAGCAAAGGAAAAGTGACAGCTAAAAAAGGCGGATACAGCAGAATTCAGATTTCTACCACTGCAAGATCAGGAAAGATCTGCACAAAAGATGTTGATGTTTTTGTATATGATGGATTTGATGATGTATGCAGTGAAACATCTGGAAGCAAGACAACATTTACATTTAATCCAAACTGGAGATCCGTCACAATCTATTTTACAAGTCAAACAGGAAAACAATATTCTTATAAAGTGGATAGCATCAAAACAGAATTTAATATGCTGGCGAATGTCAAAGGATTTGCAGACGAACGTAATGGTGTAGCAGTGAGCAAAGACAGTGCGAGAAAGGCGAACATCATTAATTTCAAGATCATTGAAACTGGTGAAGATTATGATGTATTAGCGGATGCTCAGAGATATCAGCTGACATTTTATAAAGCGTTGAATAACAAAGTGACATTCAATGTAGAAAAATAAAAAGATAAGAAAAATACTTGACAATAAAAATGAAAGCATGATATAATATCAAAAGTTGTGAAGAACAACAGAAACAACAAAGAAGAGTATCCACTCTCACCTTAGCACATATGATAGATTAGGAAGTGACTTGGGTTAATATTTAAGAATATGATATTTCGTGATCATGCTTGAATTTTATGTGGATAGTCTTATAACTATCCACTTTTTTAATTATCATGGAGGTGTAATTATTAGCGATTTAATGATTAACGGACAGATCAGAGATAAAGAAGTACGTCTGATCGCGAATGATGGCGAGCAGCTTGGAGTTATGTCCGCAAGGGAAGCACAGAAGTTAGCAGATGAAGCAGGATTAGATCTTGTCAAGATCTCACCAAAGGCAAAACCACCGGTTTGTAAGATTATCGATTACGGTAAGTACAAATACGAGCAGACAAGAAAAGAAAAGCTGGCAAAGAAGAAACAGAAAGTCATCGATGTGAAGGAAGTCCGCATGTCACCAAACATTGACACAAACGACTTAAACACAAAGATTAATCATGCAAAGAAATTCCTTGCAAAAGGTGCGAGAGTGAAAGTCACACTTCGATTCAGAGGAAGAGAACTTGCTCATGTGAATGCAAGCAAGTATATCTTAGATGATTTTGCGAAAGCATTAGAAGATGTAGCCACCATCGATAAGAAACCAAAGTTTGAAGGAAGAAGCATGACAATGTTTTTAGCTCCAAAGAACAACTAGGAGTTTAAGATATTCAAATATGAGTAGATACAAGCAGGATTAAGGAGGAAATAACCATGCCAAAAATGAAGACATGTAGAGCAGCTGCAAAAAGATTTAAAAAGACAGGAACAGGAAAATTAAAAAGAAATAAGGCATACAAAAGCCATATCTTAACAAAGAAATCTCCTAAGAGAAAGAGAAATTTAAGAAAAGCTGCAATGACAGATGCAACAAACGAAAAGAACATGAAGAAGATTTTACCATATCTGTAAGATGGATCGTTAAGGAGGAAATGTAAGCAATGGCAAGAATCAAAGGCGGAATGAACGCAAAGAAAAAACACAATAGAGTATTAAAACTGGCTAAAGGATATAGAGGAGCTAGATCTAAACAGTATAGAGTAGCAAAACAGTCTGTTATGAGAGCTTTAACAAGTTCTTACGCAGGAAGAAAACAGAGAAAACGTCAGTTCAGACAGTTATGGATCGCACGTATCAACGCTGCTACAAGAATGAACGGACTTTCTTACAGCAAATTCATGCACGGATTAAAATTAGCTGGTGTTGACATCAACAGAAAAATGTTATCTGAGATGGCAATCAGCGAACCAGAAGCATTCAAAGCTTTAGTTGACGTAGCAAAAGAAAAATTAGCTTAATCAATAGAATTAACATTGTAAAAACATCTTGACTTTAAAGCGGTGGTTATCAGTCTCAATAGACAGATGGCCATCGTATTTTTTACATATGGCAGTGACTGATTTAAGACCTGTACCGACGCAGTTTTTGCGGCGAGAGGATAAGAAGAAGCCACTGTCTGTTTTTTTGATCTCATGCTCATAAGGGTTCTCGATGAGCAGAACAAAAGCACCAGGAGAAGTCTGTCTGGCTTTGAGATGGATGAATTTCTCATACTTCTGTAATGTCTTACATTCAAGGTAAGCATTTTCTAAAAGATTTCCAAGAACAATACAAAAATCAACGGAAGAGATTGGAGAGAGCGTTGGAAAATCAACGGCAAATTTTGTTTTGATCTTATCTTGTGCACATAAAAGATCATAATGCGATAAAATGGCATTTACAGCGGGCTGACGGCAGTAGATCTTAGTCTGTAAAGAAATAGATGATTCATATTGGGACAGATACTCCTTTAATTCTTCATAATTTCCTTGATTTAACAATCCAGAGATAACAGTGATCTGATGACGAAAATCATGGCGGATTTCTCTTGTCTCCTGTACATGCTGGGAAAGTTGAGAATATTCTTTTGCCTGAATTTCCAGAATCTTTTGTTCTTCTAACATATACTGATTTTCTACATAACTGTGGATAATAGTATAAAACAAGACATATAAAAGAAATACAAAGACCAGTAAAGTGAGCATCATGGAAAAGTAAACATGTAGATCATGATAGGTATAAATATCATAATAATTGTGTGGAATATAAGTGAAAACGAGAAAAGTAAAACAGCATGGAAAAATACACGCAATCCGCCAGACAAAGGCATTGTGAAAATTCGTAACCATCCATCCAAGATATTTCCGGGCGGGTTTATATAAGATGATATCAGCGAAAACCAGAAAGATCAGTTGTGCGATCATGGATTCTGGATAAAATTCTGTACTTTGTCCATGGGGATGAAAGATGACACCGAATGTATGATAGATAACATAAGAAAGAGAACCAAGACAACATGCAGTCAGCATAACAAAGAGAGAAGCAGAAAGCATCAGGTTCGTTTCTTTTTGAAATAGATAGAAGAACACAGGCACAGCAAGGAATATAAGAATATTGCCCAGATCCTGTTGAAAGATCATATACGGAATGATCAACAGAACAAAATAGCACACAAAAACAAGGCTGATCTTGATCAGCAGATGGTGGATCGGAGTCTTTAGATGATCGATCACTGGAAACAGGCAAAAAACTGCCAGTGGAATGATGATTGTAAATGTACATAAATATGTAAAAATATCATAAAAAGTCATAAAAGATCATGCCTCCTCAAGTTTCAAAAACTGGTATTTGATATATTGCTCTCGGATTTGCTTGCGTCCTTTCGTTTTGATCGGAAAACACTTTGAATCTGTCATTTCGAAGTAATCGGATTCCATTGTCTTAATATAGTCCATATTCAACATGATTCCACGGTTGCACTGAAGAAATCTTGAATCATCCAGATGATCTGTGACAGAATAAAAAGGAAGCCGGAAAACATGTGTTCTTTACTTGTTGTTAAGAATACGATCATCACTTTGGAATCCATCTGACGGATCTTGCGTACAATATCGATCCCGTTCAGTTCATTTAGATAAATATCCATAAAGATCAGATCAAAATCTCCAGGGACATAGGTATTCAAAAAGGGATTACCATCACTATAAGAAGAAATATCAAGGGAGATGTTTCTTTCATGTTCATAAGTACGAAGAGTGTTGAAAATGAGCTCCTGTTCTAATTTATTATCATCAACGATTGCTAACTTCATATTAGTACTCCTTGTTGTAGGGAAATTGGGGTTTCTTTAAGTATAACTTGCAAATGAATGGAAAGCAAGAAATGGGAACTATAATTTTTGTAAACAATAGGATGTGTGTGGAATGCATTTCATTTTGTACAAAAATGTGTCATAATGTAAGAAAAAGAACTGGCAGGAAGGAGATTGATAATATGAATAAAATATATGATAAAGTAAAGGAATGTTATAAACAAGTAAATGAAATGACAGAATTTAAACCACAGATCGCATTGGTCTTAGGTTCCGGTCTTGGAGATTATGCGGAGAAGATCAAGATTGAGACTGTGATCGATTACCATGAGATCAAAGGATTTCCAGTTTCTACAGTACAGGGACATAAAGGAAGATTTGTACTTGGTTACGTAGAAGATATTCCAGTAATGATCATGGAAGGACGAGTTCACTATTATGAAGGATATTCCATGAGTGATGTTGTACTGCCAATTCGACTGATGAAGATGATGGGAGCAGAGATCTTGTTTTTGACAAATGCATCCGGTGGGATTCATCGTGGATTTGAAGCGGGTGACTTTATGATGATCACGGATCAGATCGCAAGTTTTGTGCCATCTCCATTAATTGGGCCGAATATCGAAGAATTTGGAGAAAGATTTCCGGATATGAGTCATATTTATGATGAAGAATTACAAGAAGTGATCAGAAAAAGTGCGGATCATCTGCAGATCGATCTTAAAGAAGGAACTTATATCCAGCTTCCAGGTCCTAATTTTGAATCTCCGGCAGAAATCAGGATGTGTAAAGCTATCGGTGCAGATGCGGTTGGAATGAGTACTGCCTGTGAGGCGATCGCGGCAAATCATATGGGAATGAAGATCTGTGGAATTTCGTGTATTGCGAATCCTGCTGCCGGAATCAGTAAGAAACCACTGACACACGAAGAAGTTCAGCAAAGTGCAGATCGTGCAGCTCCAAAATTCCAGAAACTAGTAACAGAATGCATCTGTAGAATGGGGAAGAGTCTGAAGAAATAAGAGGTGATCAAATGATAAGAATCTACCATGCAAGAATTTTAACCATGCAGGAAGATCAAGAGATCTTTGATGGAGAGATTTGGATCTCAGATCATAAAATACAGTATGTCGGACCGGAGAATAAAGAAGAAGCGGCAAAAATCGCATGGGAGAGACAGATTGATGCAAAAGGCAATCTGATCATGCCTGGATTTAAGAATGCCCATACACATTCCGCGATGACATTTTTAAGATCTCATGCAGATGATATGCCGCTGCTTTCCTGGTTAAATGATCAGGTGTTCCCATATGAAGCCAAGTTAACACCGGATGATATCTATCATTTATCCAAACTTGCCATCATGGAATATTTAACAAGCGGGATCACTGCCAATGCGGATATGTATCTGACACCAGATACGATGATCCAGGCATCTGAGGATTGTGGTTTTCGGACGACTGTTATTGGAGCAGTGAATGATTTTACCCAGTCTGTGAAAGAAGTAGAGAATTGGTATGAGAAGTACCATAAAGAAGATGGACTTACCAGTTATGAACTGGGGTTCCATGCAGAATATACAACCAAGAGAGAAATCTTAGAAGACATCTCAGAGCTTTCTAAGAAGTACCATGCACCTATCTATACCCACAACTCAGAAAGTGCCTCAGAAGTGGCACAGTGCGTCGAGAGAACAGGTATGACACCAACGGTATATATGGAACAGCTAGGGCTGTTTGAATATGGAGGAGGGTTGTACCACTGTGTTCATATGAGCGAAGAAGATCTTGATGTCGTAAAGAGACATCAGATTTCTGTGATCACCAACCCAGCCTCGAATCTAAAATTAGCAAGCGGGATCGCTCCGATCGAGGAGATGTTAAAACGAAATATTGATCTGGCGATCGGAACGGATGGACCTGCAAGCAATAACTGTCTTGATATGTTTCGCGAGATGTTTCTTGTCACAGCACTTGCCAAATACCGGGAAAATGATGCGAGTGCAGTTGATGCAGCAGAGGTATTAAAGATGGCAATAACAGGCGGTGCAAAAGCAATGAATCTTTCAGACTGTGATGTGTTAGTCAAAGGAAAGCAGGCAGATCTTATAATGATCGACCTGCATCAGCCAAATATGCAGCCAATCCACAATATCAGAAAGAATCTGGTATACAGTGGAAGTAAGCAGAATGTCAAGATGACAATGGTCGCAGGAAAGATTCTGTATGAAGATGGCGAATTCTTTATTGGAACAGATGCGGCTCACATTTATGAAAAAGCGAATGAGATCACGCAGAGGATCATGAGCGAAATCTGAATTTAATCAATACAATCTTCTGCATGCTTTAGTGCAGCAGCTATATTTGGACAGAAATGTTCTTTCCCAACAAGCTCGATAAATCCAGCTTTCTTCATAACCTTCATTGGTTGTTCATTGACATGAGAAAATACGATCGTAATTCCTTTTTTCTCACAAGTATCAACGAGATCTTTTAATGCATTTAATGCTGTGCTGTCAAGTGCAGGAACACTTCGCATACGCAGGATCAGACATTTAGTGAAATCCTTTACAACGATATGTTCGATCGCATCAGAAGCACCAAAGAATAAAGGTCCTGTGATCTCATAAACACGGATCGCTAAAGGAAGCCGTGCTAGATGATCATCAATTTCAGGTGTATCATCATCGACATAGACCCAGCTGTCAACACGGGTTTCCTCACTCATGCGTTTGATAAACAGCAGACATGCAATGACCATACCGATTTCGATCGCAACGACAAGATCAAAGACAACCGTTAAAATGAATGTGACGATCAACACGATGATATCGCTTTTTGGAGCCGTTTTTAACATATGTACAAAAGTTCTCCACTGACACATATTGTAAGCAACAACAAAAAGGATGGCCGCGATCGTAGGCATTGGGATCATACCAGCAAATGGCATTAAAACGACTAATACGATGACCAAAGTAATGGAATGGACCATACCAGCAACCGGAGTGCGGCCTCCATTTTTGATATTGGCAGCAGTTCTTGCGATCGCTCCAGTTGCAGGAATACCTCCAAATAGGGCAGAAGCGGTATTTCCAAGCCCTTGTGCAACTAATTCTGTATCAGAACGATGTTTGCCGTTGATCATTCCATCAGCAACAACGCAGGATAACAGAGATTCAATGGCAGCAAGTACCGCAATGGTAAATGCATTTGGAATCGATGATTTCACCATAGAAAATTTGACTGCAGGTATATGGAATGATGATCAGGATGGCAAGACTGACTCCGCCAACGATCAGGGCATCAACATGGAAAGATGAAAATCCAAGGGCAAATGCATTTAGTTTTTCCATTGTTTCAATTGGTTTTAAACCATTTGGATAAGTAACACCAAAGAAATCTTTTAACTGTCCGATGACGATCGTAACAGCGATCCCGGAAGTGAATCCCGTGGTGATCGTATAAGGAATAAATTTGATCAGACTTCCAAAGTGGCAAAGTCCCATAAGGATCAAGAAGATACCGGCAAGGATCGTGGAGATCACAAGACCGTCAAGCCCGTCTTTTGCAACGATTCCGGCAACAATGGTTGCGAAAGCAGCGGTTGGTCCGGCAATCTGTACGCTGCTGCCACCGAAAGCAGAGATCACAAAGCCAGCAACGATCGCAGTAAAGATACCTGCTTGTGGTCCAACACCAGAAGCAAGTGCTAAGGCAATGGATAATGGAAGAGCTATGATCGCAACGATGATCCCAGCGGTAACATCTTTGACAAATTGTGATCGGTCATAGGATTTCAGTGTGGTTAGTAACATAGGTTTGATTTGGTGCATGTAAAGTTTGTATCCTTTCTTTTCTAGTTTTTCAAGCTGTAGTGTATACAAGTATAGCATGCTAAGATAGTGTTAAGAAATAAAAAGATGAAATGTCTTCAAGAATATACAAACAAATCATCATATCAAAAAAAGGAAGCCTAAATCTCAGGCTTCCTTTTTCAATGGAAATGGGTGATATTTCTTTTCCCATTTTTTCAAAAGATGTTTGATCTTATATTTTCTATAAGTTTGTATGATCACAAAAACAGATAGAACAAAAAGAACAGGTGCTAAAATAAATTTCATGAATAGATGCATAAAAACCTCCTATTATAAATGATAATAATAAATTAGTTGGTTTTATCATAACAGAAATAAGGCCGGCGGTCCATTACAATAGAAACTATTGCCACAGGCGGTTATTTGAAAAAATGATTCATAATAAAATCAGAGTATATAAGGAGTGTGGAGAGCTATGAAGCCCATTAATTATAAAGCTCTGGGAGCGAAAATTAAAGAATATCGTAAAAAAGAAAATATAACACAGGAACAACTTGCCGAGATGGCAGATATTTCATTAAGTCATATGTCAAATGTGGAGACGGCTTCAGTAAGCGTTTCACTGCCAGCACTTAAGTTGATCGCAGATGCATTAGGTGTTACCATAGATGAACTGTTGGTGGACAGTTACAGCAAGAAACAGAAAAAATATTTCTACAGCAAGAAGATGGATCTGATCATGGAACAATGTGAGACGGTAGAGCAGGAGATCATTGTGAATACTGTATCGACCTTAGCAGATAATTTATTAAAGAGTCGAAAGAAAAAAGGAGTCTGAGGACTCCTTTTTGTAGTTATTGTATGAAATAAAAAAACCGAAGTCACAAACTTCGGTATGCCGATGGCGAGATTCGAACTCGCACGAACGTAAGCTCACTGCGACCTGAACACAGCGCGTCTGCCAATTCCGCCACATCGGCTTAAGTGCAGTTGAGGGGACTTGAACCCCTACCCAGTTAACCCGGACTAGATCCTTAGTCTAGCGCGTATGCCAATTCCGCCACAACTGCGCAACACCGTTATGATATCACTATATGGAACTTGTGTCAATAAAAAAACGAAAAAAAGTTCAAAAAAATTAAATTAAGTATCAAAATATGGATTTTACAGCATATTTTCGGTATAATCTGCAACAGAATGACACACAAAAAAGAAGAAAAATTTTTAATCGGAGGGAAAATTATGCTGATTGGTTCTCATGTAGGGATGAAAGGAAAGGACATGTTTCTAGGATCTGTCAAAGAAGCATTATCTTATGGAGCGAATACTTTTATGGTGTACACTGGTGCACCACAGAATACAAGAAGAAAAAAGATTGAGGAATTAAGAATTGAAGATGGAACGAAATTAATGAAAGAACATGGAATGGAAACGTTTGTTGTTCATGCACCATATATCATCAATCTTGCGAATACGACGAAACCTGAGACGTTTGAGTTAGCAGTGGAATTCTTAGAAGTTGAAGTAGAACGTACCAAAGCTATGGGAAGTCATACGTTGGTCCTGCATCCAGGTTCTCATGTTGGAGCTGGTGTTGACAAAGGAATCGATCGTATCATCGAAGGATTAAATCAGGTCATGTATCAGGATATGCCAGTTCATATCGCACTGGAGACAATGGCAGGAAAAGGAAGCGAGATCGGGCGTGAGTTTGAAGAACTAAAAAGAATCTATGATGGTGTAAAATATCCAGAGAAATTAAGAGTCTGCTTCGATACTTGTCATGTGAGCGACAGCGGCTTAGATCTGTCTGGAGAAGGATTTGAAAATGTCATTGACCAGTTTGATAAGACGATTGGCAAAGACCAGATCGCAGTCTTTCATATCAATGACAGTAAGAATGTGATCGGTGCAGGAAAAGACCGTCATGAAAATCTTGGATTTGGAACGATCGGATTTGAGACGTTAAACCACATCGTACATCACAAAGACTTTGAACAGGTACCTAAGATTTTAGAAACACCATACATTAAAGCGGAAGACAGCAAGAAATCCTATCCGCCATACAAATATGAGATTGAGATGTTAAAACAGGAACAATTTGATCCGCAGATGAAGGAAAAGATTTTGGAGGATAACCAGAAATGAAAGTAACATTTATTGAACATAGTGGTTTTATGGTTGAGATGGAACAAAATGTTCTGCTGTTTGATTACTATCAGGGAGAAATCCCGTCATTTGACGGCAGTAAGACTCTCTATGTCTTTGCATCACACAGCCATGCCGATCATTATGATCCAGCAATCTGGAAACTAAAAGAACAGTATAAAGATATTCATTATATTCTTTCTGATGATATCAAAGATAACGAAGGTGCAGTCGTTATGAAAGCACATGAAAAAAAGGAAGTTGCTGGAATCGAAATAGAAACTTTAAGATCAAATGACATGGGAGTAGCATTTCTTGTGAAAGTGGAAGGAAAGACAATCTACCATGCAGGGGATCTTAACTGGTGGCATTGGAATGGAGAACCAGAGGAAGATAATGAATATTACAAGAAGACCTTTCAGGATGAGATGAAATATCTGGAAGGAAAGAAGATCGATCTTGCATTTATGCTCCTTGATCCAAGACAGGAAGATAAGTATTGCTGGGGAATGAATTATTTCTTAGAACATACGGACAGTAAAGTTGTATTCCCAATGCATTGCTTTGAGCATTACAAGATCAACCATCATTATTTAAACTGTGAAGATGGGCGCAGATGGAAGAATATCGTCAGAGATATCACAGGTGCAGGTCAGGTATTTGAAATCTGATTCCACTGACTGATCAGCCGTTCTAATGAATAAGAAGCATTCGCAGGGCTTGTGGAAGGCAGTTTCACAGCTTCAAATCCAGTCACTTTTTCACAATATTTATGATAAAGTTTATAAGCAGTCCCACCGTTGGTATAAATCTGGCGAATTGGGGCTGTTTTTAAAATGAATGAAAAATCATTTGGCACTGCATTTTTAATACTGCTGTCGCTGGAACCTTCAATATCGCAGGAAGCGATCACATCCCAGATGGCAATGTTGTGTCTTAATAAAAACTCTTTTTTCTCCTCGATCGTTTCAGGCAGAGTATCCTCAAAGACTGCAGCAAGAACCTTCCAGAAACGGTTTTGCTTATGATGATAAAAAAACTGTCCCTCTCTAGACTTTACAGAAGGAAAAGAACCAAGGATCAGGATCTTTGATCGGTCATCATATACGGGAGGGATTTCATGAATCACATGAGTCATTTCAAAATTTCCTTTCTTATCGTATTTTTCTACAAATTTCAACTTCTATTTTATCAGATGATGCAGACAGAAGAAAGTTTTCGTCAGAAACTGTAAAAACTTGCAGGGCGTTACCGTCATGGTATGACAAAATATTTTTTAGAAATTTTCTATAATTGCATTATGTATTTCATCGAAATGTTTTTGGAACAATGGATCATGATCGCGTTCCAGCTAAAATTACTGGAATGGATCATACATAAAAAGATGAAATTTTATAAAATATTTGCCGCATCCATCTTTGGAAGTTTTTCAGGATGTCTTATACTTCAGCTTTTTGACGAAGATCATGTACTGAAATTAGGATTGATGATCATTTCCATTGTTATGACGGTAAAGATATCTTGTGCATTTCCAATGAAAAAAGCATGGAAATACAGCGTGTATCTTCTGGTGTTGAGTTTATTTACTGGTGGAATCTTTACAATGATAAAAAGCCAGATCATTCTGCCGTGGCTGATCCTTGCGACAGCCAGCTGCATGCTTGTAAGGTATTTGTATGTATCAGCCGTAAAAGATATGAATCACGACAAAGAATCTTTTTATCAAGTGGAATTTACGATCCTGCATAAGAAATTAGAGGTTTGTGCATTCTTGGATACAGGAAATTTCTTATATGAACCAGTCAGTCAAATGCCAGTATGTATTCTGGAAGAAGAAACATTTTTGAAGTATTTTCATGAGCCGTTGTTCAAGATGATAAAAAAACAGGAAGCAGAGGGCATCCGCATGATCCCATATCAAAGTGTTGGAAGGGAACATGGGATGATGCCGGCAGTGATGGCAAATGATATGAAAATCACGAAAGAGGACCGGATAATGGAACACAAAAAGGCAGTGATCGCCATATCCAAAGTATCCCTTTCCAAATGGGGAGCTTACGAAATGTTACTACATCCGGATCTGATCAAAAATGGGAGGTAATGATTGTGTTAAAGTTGAGCTTGGTAAGTGGAAGAAGGACATTTTTTGGAAGAGGAAATGAGATTCATTATATCGGGGGAACGGAGATACTTCCGGCACCGCTTGATACAGCGGAGGAGCAGAAAATGATCCATATGTTAGGAACTGTCAATGAAGAAACGGCAAGAAGCATGCTGATCGAGAGAAATCTACGATTGGTTGTATACATAGCAAAGAAATTTGACAACACGGGAATCGGTGTGGAAGATCTGATTTCGATTGGTACGATCGGTCTGATCAAAGCAATCAATACATTTAACCCAGCAAAGAAGATCAAACTTGCGACCTATGCATCCAGATGTATCGAAAATGAAATTTTGATGTATTTAAGAAGAAATAACAAGACAAAAATGGAAGTTTCCATCGATGAGCCATTAAATGTAGACTGGGATGGAAATGAATTATTATTATCCGATATCCTTGGAACCGATGAAGATATCATTTACAAGGACTTAGAACATGAAGTAGATAAGAAACTTCTGACAAGAGCCATGACGATCCTTACGGACCGCGAGAAAATGATCATTGAATTAAGGTTTGGGATCAATCAAAAAGAAGGAAAAGAAAAAACACAGAAAGAAGTCGCTGATATGCTTGGAATTTCACAATCTTACATATCAAGACTGGAGAAAAAGATCATCAAACGCCTGAAAAGAGAGATGATCAAGATGGGATGTGTATAAATTTACAGAAAAATTAAGAAAATGTTCACTTTCTGCTGAAAAAAATATGATATGATAAATGTGGAAGAAAAAAATAAGGAAACGATCATACTTAGGAGGCAGAAATGAAGATGAAGAGAAATGAAAAACTAGGAATGCTTACCGGATTGGTTGTTGGGGTACTCTTATTGCTGATCAGCGTGTTTATGATATTTCAGACAACATGCAAAGTCTGGGGTGCAGAGAAACCAGCCAATGCAACACAGCAGGGAATTGATGTAAGTTCGCATCAAGGCAAGATCGATTGGGAACAGGTAAAGAACAGTGCTTTGGCAGATTATGCGATCATCCGATGTGGATATGGTGTAAATCAAACAGATAAAGATGATAAGTATTGGGACTACAATTCCAGTGAATGTGAGAGACTGGGGATCCCTTATGGAACTTACCTGTATTCTGGAGCTGATACAACAGCGAAAGCAAGAAGCGAAGCAGAACATGTCGTCAGACTTTTACAGGGAAAGAATTTAACATATCCGATTTATTATGATATGGAAGCTGATATGTTAAATCAGCTAAGCAGCACACAGATCGGAAATATTGCAAAAACATTTTTGAATACGATGGAATCTTATGGATATAAAAATGTCGCAGTTTACAGTAACAAATACTTATTTGAAACGAAACTGACAGCATCTGTATTTTCTGATTACCCAAAATGGATTGCACAACATAGTAACAAATGTACATATCAGGGAAGTTATCATATGTGGCAGTATTCAACACAAGGTGTGATCCCTGGAATTTCAGAAAAAGTTGATTTAAATTATAAGATCGGAAACTGGACTTATGCAGGATACAGTTCAGCAAAGAAAACAGTTGTTGTTAAACCCAAAGCAACAACGATCAAGAGCTTAAGGAAGAGTGGAAAGAAAGCGGTCAAGATCACATATAAGAAGGTTTCAGGAGTCAGTGGATACCAGATCTATATGTCCACAAAGAAGAAATCAGGATATAAAAAGATCGCAACACTTTCCTCTAAGAAATCATCTTATACCAAAGGAAAACTAAAAAAAGGAAAGAAATATTATTTTAAGGTCCGCACAATGAAAAAAGTATCCGGCAAGTACAGATACAGCAGTTTTTCCAAAGTAAGATCGATCAAACGATAAAAAATATCAATGCGGCATCGAAAGCATGAGAATAAGCTTTCGGTGCCGTATTTTTATGCAAAAATCAAACCGACCCCCTTTTCAATCTGTTCCATTTGTAGTAGCATAAAGGATATCAATGAATAGAAAAAAGGAGATTTTGTTAAAGGTTTATGAATAATAAATATACGATCATCAAACAAGAATCTATTGAAGAATTAAATGGAACAGGATATATTTTAAAGCATGATAAGACGGGAGCCAGAGTGGTTGTGATCTCCAATGAAGATGATAACAAGGTATTCCAGATCGGATTCCGTACACCACCAAAAGATGATACAGGAGTTCCTCATATCTTAGAGCATTCTGTACTTTGCGGATCAAGAGAGTTCCCAATGAAGGATCCATTTGTGGAATTGGTCAAAGGATCACTGAATACATTTTTAAATGCAATGACTTATCCAGATAAGACTGTTTATCCGGTTGCAAGCCAGAATGATAAAGATTTCTTTAACCTGGTGCATGTTTATCTGGATGCTGTATTTTATCCAAATATCTATAAGAAGCCAGAGATCCTAAAGCAGGAAGGATGGCATTATGATCTGTTAAACGAAGATGCTCCTCTGACGTATAATGGAGTTGTGTTTAACGAGATGAAAGGAGTATTTTCATCTCCAGACCAGCAGCTTGCACGTATCATTCAGAAGTCTTTATTGGAAGACACACCATATGGATTTGAATCAGGCGGAGATCCAAAGGCAATCCCAGATTTAACTTATGAGATGTTCCTTGATTTCCACAAGACTTATTACCATCCATCCAACAGCTATATTTATCTGTATGGAGATATGGATGTTGATGAATACCTGACATTTATCGATGAACATTATTTAAAAGATTTCGATAAGAAACAGATCGATTCATCATGGGAGAAACAAGAACCATTTACAGAAGTAAAACGAGTGGAAGAATATTATCCAGTCGGGGAGAATGACTCCGAAGAAGAAAAGACTTATTTATCCTACAATGCAGTGATCGGAGACAGCTTGGATGCAAAACTTTACTTAGGATTTGAGATCTTAAACAGAGTATTATTCGATGCACCTGGAGCACCAGTGAAGAAAGCTTTGATGGATGCACAGATTGGAAAAGATATTCAAAGTTCTTATGATAATGGGATCATGCAGCCAGTATTTTCTGTGATCGCACAGGAAGCAAGGGATGATCAGGAAGATGAATTTGTTAAGATTTTAGAAAAGAACTTAGCCAAGATCGCAAAAGAAGGAATTCCAAGAAGAAATCTTTTAGCAGCATTTAATTACTATGAATTCAAATACAGAGAAGCAAACTTTGGACGTTTTCCAAAGGGATTGATGTATGGACTTCAGATGTACGACAGCTGGTTATATGACGATGAGAAACCATTTATCCATATCAAGACAAATGAGATCTTCAAACAGTTAAGAGAAGAGATCGAGAATGGCTATTTTGAGAATCTGATCAAAGAATATCTGATCGATAATAACCATAAAACGATCGTGGTGATGAAGCCAAAGAAAGGCTTACAGAAGATCAAAGATCAGGAAGAAGCGGATAAATTAAAGGCTTACAAAGATTCTTTATCCGAAGAAGAAGTAAAGAAATTAGTCGAAGAGACGAAACAGTTAAAAGCATCACAGGAAGAAGCATCTACAAAAGAAGAATTAGAGAAGATTCCAGTGATCGACATTGAAGATATCAGAAAAGATGTCAAACCATTATCCAATGTGGAATCTGAACTTGGTGGTGTGAAAGTATTATGGCATCAGTATTTTACAAACAAGATCGCTTACGTCAAGCTCGCATTTGATATGAGTCATGTGCCAATGGATCTCGTGCCATATGCATCATTTTTAGCAGAGATCTTAACGATCGTTGATACAACACACTATAGTTATCAGGAATTAGGAAACGAGATCAGCATTGAGACAGGTGGCATCAGCGCAACAATGGATGTTATGCCAACGGATGTGCATGAATTTCTTCCAATGTTTATCTTAAAGACAAAATGCTTCTATTCTAATATCGAAAAAGCATTTGATCTATTAAAAGAAGTGGCATTTGAAAGCAAATTAGATAATAAGAAACGACTAAAAGAGATCATCGGACAGATTTATACAAACCTTAAGATCACATTGACAGAGACAGGACACAAGAGTGCGGCAAACCGTGCAATGTCTTATTTCTCAGAGTATGCAGCATACCGTGAAGCAATTCAGGGGATCACGATGTATGAGACTGTGAAGAAATGGTATGAAGATTTCGATGAAGAATATGACAATATCGTCAATGGTTTAAAAGAAGCTGCAAAAATGATCTTTGAAAAACAAAATATGACGATCAGTTATACAGGAAAAGAAGAAGCACCTGAGTTCATGAAAGCAGAAGTGGAAAGCTTTATCGAAGGATTATATGAAGACCAGAAACAAGGTGAGAAAGTCAAAGTTACATGCACAAAGAGCAATGAAGGATTTGCAACTGCAGGTGGTGTTCAGTATGTGGCATGCGCTGGAAACTTTAAGGATGCAGGACTTGAGTATACAGGAGCGTTAAAAGTGCTTCAGATGATCTTCTCCTATGAATATCTGTGGATTCAGATCCGTGTCAAAGGTGGTGCGTATGGATGCATGTGCAGTTTCTCAGATCAGGGAGATTCTATGTTTGTGACATACCGTGATCCAAACCTTTCTGAATCTTATAAAGTATACGACGAGGCAGCAGATTATGTGGCAGATTTTGATGCAGATGATCGTGATATGAAGAAATATATCATTGGAACGATCGGAAGCATGGATATGCCAATGGAAGCTGTTGATATGGGGGCAAGAAGTTTTCATGCATATTTCTTAGGCAAGACAGAAGCTGATCTTCAGAAGGTCAGAGATCAGGTATTATCCTGTACACAGGAAGATATCAGAGCGTTAGCACCGATCGTTAAAGCAGTAGTAGAAGCAGGAAACCGCTGCTGTATTGGAAATGAAGAGAAGATCGATCAGAATAAAGAATATTTTGATGAAGTAAAACATGTACTATAGAGAAAACAGGGAAAGGACAATTTATGGCAAATGAATTTAAATCCGGTTTTGTAACATTTATCGGACGACCAAATGTTGGAAAGTCAACATTAATGAACCGTCTGATCGGACAGAAGATCGCGATCACATCAAGCAAACCGCAGACAACAAGAAATCGTATCCAGACAGTGTACACCGATGAAAGAGGGCAGATCATCTTCCTTGATACACCAGGGATCAACAAGGCGAAAAATAAACTTGGAAACTATATGTTACAGGTTGCAGAACGAACATTAAATGAAGTCGATGTCGTACTTTGGTTAGTAGAACCAAGTACGTTCATCGGTGGTGGTGAAAAATATATCATTGAACAGTTATCTAAGATCAAAACACCGATCATTTTAGTCATCAACAAGATTGATACAGTAGAAGAAAAAGACATCTTAGAAGCGATCGATACATACAAAGATGTATGTGAATTTGCAGAGATCATCCCGGTATCTGCATTGAAAGGTAAGAATACGGATGATGTCATCGACAGTATTTACAAATATTTAGATGAAGGTCCAATGTACTTTGATGAAGATACGATCACAGATCAGCCAGAGAGACAGATCTGTGCGGAATTGATCCGTGAGAAAGCTCTTCGTCTGTTAAGTCAGGAGATCCCGCATGGGATTGCTGTTGTCATTGATGCGATGAAAGTCAGACGTCATGGACATATCGTGGACATCGATGCAACGATCGTATGCGAGAGAGATTCTCATAAAGGGATCATTATCGGAAAGCAGGGATCTATGCTTAAGAAGATCGGTACACAGGCAAGGATCGAGATGGAAAATCTTCTGGATATGAAAGTAAATCTTCAGTTATGGGTTAAAGTCAAGAAAGACTGGAGAGACAGCGATATGCTGCTTAAGAACTATGGATATGATAAGAAAGAAGTATAAAGATGTCACAAGAGATCAAAGTGACGGGAATGGTCTTACAGGCTGGCAATATTGGGGAGTATGATAAGCGGATCGTACTTCTTACAAAAGAACGTGGAAGGATTTCGGCATTTGCAAGAGGTGCTAAAAAAGCAACCAGCCAGTATGCGGCAGCCTGTCAGCCATTTACGTTTGGAGAGTTTTCTTTATATGAGGGAAAAAATTCTTTTAATCTGATGTGGGCAGGGGTTGAGAATTATTTTGGTACTCTGAAAAAAGACCTGGATCTCATTTATTATGCGAGTTATTTTTGTGAACTTGCATCCTACCTGACAAGGGAGAATAACGATGAGTTAGAGATCTTAAAATTACTCTATCAGACACTGCGTGCATTAGAAAAAAAGACGATTGATATTGAATTGGTCCGCTGTATTTATGAGATTAAGATCCTTGCATTATATGGAATCGGAATCGAAGCATCCAGATGTGTAAAATGTGGGAGCAGGGAAGATCTGATCTGGTTTGATGCAAGAGAAAGCGGAGTGGTATGTAACAAATGTGAACATGGAAAAGTGAAAGTAAGTCCTGCAACATTATATACACTTCAGTACATTCTTTACAGTTCGATCGAGAAGCTTTATACCTTTAAAGTCAGTGCGGATGTTTTATGGGAATTAAAAAAGATCATTCGCGAATATATGCGTTATCATGTGAATCATGAATTTAAATCTTTGTTATTTTTATAAGATCAGATTTTAACGAAAAAAGAGTGAATAAAAAAAGAGCCGGTCATCCGGCTCTTTTTATGTCTGAGATATGTAATCTATTTGCATAAAATGCGAAGAACTTTAACAAATTTTTCTTTGTCGTCTGTAGAGAATTTTTCCAATAGACGAAGAATTTCTTTGTTCAGTACATCATCTTTTTCACCATTCTCATCTGATTCTGGACGAAGAAGATAATCAATAGATACATTCAGAAGTTTTGCGTAATAAGATAGTACACGAAGGTTCATCTTTACGCGGTCATTTTCAATGTTGCTGATGAATGCAACTGTTACATCGAGTGCATCAGCGATCTGTTCTTGAGTGTACCCTGCCTGCTTACGCAGAGTTTTCATTCTTTTACCAACATTGGTATAGTCAATTTGATACATGGTTATAAATTCCCTTTCTTCATATCTCATATAATAATATCATTAACTATTATAATATAAAAAAATATAAAAAGTAATATTCATTCAGTATATTTGATATATCTACAAGCGTTAAGCTTTTGAAATACACCTTGAAAAATTACTTATTACAAGATACAATATTATAATAATACAAAAATTTGAAGAGGTAAAGGCTATTATGAAATTATCAATGGAGAAAATCGTTAACCTTGCCAAGGTACGTGGATTTGTATACAGCGGTTCAGAAATTTATGGAGGACTTGCTAATACATGGGACTATGGAAACCTTGGTGTAGAACTTAAGAACAATGTAAAGAAAGCTTGGTGGAAGAAGTTCATTCAGGAAAGTCCATATAATGTAGGAATTGATGCTGCAATCTTAATGAACCCTCAGACATGGGTCGCATCAGGACATCTTGGTAACTTCTCAGATCCATTAATGGATTGTAAAGAATGTCATGAACGTTTCCGTGCAGATAAACTGATCGAAGATTATATGCAGGAACATGGAATGGAGATCGAAGGATCTGTGGATGCATGGTCCAAAGAAGAGATGGAAAGCTTCATCAATGAGCATGATGTTGTATGCCCAACTTGTGGAAAGAAGAACTTTACAGAGATCCGTCAGTTCAACCTGATGTTCAAGACATTCCAGGGTGTTACAGAAGATGCGAAGAATACAGTTTACTTACGTCCTGAGACAGCACAGGGAATTTTTGTAAACTTCAAGAATGTTCAGAGAACATCAAGAAAGAAGATCCCATTTGGAATCGGAC
>OGZV01000382.1_pt1 | contig 48508 bp, 71 predicted proteins | sample 1576861 | NCBI WGS metagenome assembly OGZV01 (sample SAMEA3541501, study PRJEB24748) | human gut metagenome | biome: human gut; feature: human-associated habitat; material: faeces | place: China | collected 2012
TTGAGGGGGTGGTGAGCGTACGCTCGTGAGGGTTCAAGTCCCTCCAACCGCACCATTTCTATTTGCGATTTAACAGATTGTAACGAATTGTAACAAACTGTAACAAACAAAGCATTTAAAAGGATATTTTAAAGACAAAGAGTAACAAATCGTAACGCATTGTAACGATAATTTGCCCCTTTTCTGCCCCTTTAAAAAATAAATATTTGCCCCTTTTATATGAGGGTTGAAAAAAGCCACTGCACATGATGCGGTGGCTCATTTTTTATTTATTTGATAGTACTTTCCCCATATTTGTAATTGCTGCATTAACTTCTTGCTTCATTTCATCGGTTACATGAGTATATATAGCAAGTGTAGTGCGTGGCTCATTATGGCCCACACGTTCCATAATTGCTTTTAAAGGCACATTGGACTCTGCAAGAATAGATATATGAGTATGTCTGAATGTATGTGTGCTTACTGGTTTGTGAAAGTTAAGCTTTTTTATAATTCGATTAACATAATGTAGATCATATGGCAATCCACCATCTGTTACAAAGATATAACCGAGGTCAGCAAATTTAGATTTCCATAATCGCCTTGCTTGATTGGCGGTTATAAAGTGATTAATAATTTGTACGGCCCTTGCATCTAATTTAACCTTACGGATAGAATGAACATTCTTTGGAGGTAATCGCATGGCAGGGTCAGAAAAGCTACCACGATTAGATAAAGTAGCGTTTACATCTATTTCCGCATTTTCTACATCGTAGTCTTGAGTGCGTAACGCTACCATTTCACCAAATCTAAGACCAGTTAAAGATTGAAATTCACATAATAGAGATACATGATGATTAATAGTATCTAATTGTGTAAGTAAATCTTTTAGTTCATCTTTAGTAAGGAATTTAGAACGCTGTTTCTTGATGCGGTCAACATCTGCTACAGACTTTTGTAGTTCAATATTATCTAGGAATGAAATGTCACGGATATACTCCATGCGCCTTGCGTACTTTAATGATTGTCTAATAAGACTAAGTGCCAGCTTTGTATAATTGTAGGAATACTGACAAGCAAATTTATCAAAAGTACTTTGGATAATATAAGGGGATAACTTAGATAATAATATATCAGTAGGAAACCATTTAATAACCTGTTTATGTAAATTATCCATACTATATTGTGTAGATGATTTTCTAAAGGCACGCTTAGACTCTAAATACTCAGATACAACATCATTCAATGTCATATCCTTGGCAATATCTGTATTAGTGGCCAAATCAATTTTATTTTGCAATTCAGCTTGTGCGATTTTGTAGGATTGCCTACTATTACTATTTAAGGTAATAGATATTCTTTTTGTCTTACCACTATATGGATCTACATAACGCTCTTGAAATTTATATTTAGTAATACCAGCTTTGGTAGTTACAGTTTCACACCACATTAAAAATACCTCCTAGGCTAAAAAATGGTATAAGAAATAAGCCTTAGAGGTATGGTATAATATAAATATGCGGTGTCTCTAAGGCATCAAGCCTCTATTTAGTAGTAGCTAGATAGGGGCTTTTTTATTTTGTCTAATATTTTTATGTATATTGGACTATTAAAAAATATAGTCCAATATAATGAGATATATTGGACTATAAAAATATATAGTCTAAAAAAGATTAAAATATTAGACTTAACTATCTATAATACTTAATAATTTTGGACAAATAAATGTTCTGTTTTTAGCTTTATCTGAACTAATTAAAATATCTTGATCTACCATTTTATTCAAAAGTGTAAATACAGTTTGCTTACTAGCATTGATTTCTTCGATAAGTTGTTTACTTGTAAATATAGGATGCTGAAAAATAAAGTCTAAAATCGGAATGAAGTAATATGATTTTATAGAATCACCTAAAGATTTAAACTGCTCATATAAAGCTAAAATATTCAAAGCTTTCTTGGTATTGTTATGGGATTCAGCGATTATGCCACTTAGGAAAAAATAAATCCAAGATACCCAGTTATTACTTTTAGAGATATTGGCTAAATTATGAATATACTCATCACGATTACGTTCAAAATAAGAGCTCATGTAGAATATGGGAGATGGAATAATTCCACGATAATAAAAGAATAGAGGAATTAGCAATCTGCCTATACGTCCATTACCATCTTCAAATGGATGAATCATTTCAAATTGTGCATGAATAATAGCTGCTTGAATTAATGGATTTATCTCATCATGGTGGAAATACATTTCTAGATTAGACATATAAGAATCTGTTAGTTGTGGAGAAACAGGTGTATAAGAAATAAAATCATATCCACCAATATAGTTTTGTAGTTTTTTAAAAGCACCAGGATGTTTTGTAGACCCACGAACATTATCTAGGAGAATGGCATGCATTTCTTTAATAATTTTTATTGTTAATGGTTCTTTACTATTAGGATTTGATAATTGATTATATGGTGAAATAGTATCTAATGCCATATTCGCCTCGGAAGATAGTTTAATTAATTCAGGAGTGAGTAAATTAAAAGTATCAAAAGGTAAACGTTCAGGCTCATATGGTGGCGGTGCGGATCTACGCAATTCTACAAGCCTTTCATCCGTAATATTAGACATAAAATATAACTCCTATAAAATAAGCAACATAATATAATTGGTAAGTTTTAAAGTACATGATGATAGAAATCTATTTCATCAAGTAATTCATCTGTAAGTTCTTTTCGCCTTACCATATGTTCAATTAAATTAACATGATCATCTATATGAAAATCGTCATTAATGATATGCAGCAATTCATGCTTTACTTCATTCCGCATATCTTCAAATGACATATTCTTACGAATATAAATGTTGTGTACACCTTCATCTTCCCCAGTTGATGAAATAGCTTTCACATTAGGAATATCACACTCAATAATATTAATAATCAAACTAACAACCCCTAATAGTATTATTTATTATGTTTTAATTTTAAAAGTTCAATATATTCAACTGCTTTTTCCATATCTTCTTTGGAAATGCCACGTGATGCGGAGAATAATAAACGTGCAGAAGGACGAGTGCGAAGGTATTCAGCGTATTCAGCGGTTTCAGAATCAAGATAGTAACCTTGAGGAGTATCATCCTTATCCCAACCGATTAACCATTCTGGCTTAACTTCTAATATAGGAGCTAATCTATTTATAAAATCAATAGAAACACTAGCGATTTTACCAGATTCATATCTTTGCATATTACTTTCACTAATACCTAATCTTGCTCCTAGGTCAGCTAATGTTATGCCTTTTTGTTTTCTAATAGTTTTTATTCTTTCTCCTATTTCTTTATTTATTGTATTTCTTTCGTCGGTACTCATAATATGCCTCCAAATAAGAATCGCCCTTACAATCTTATATTACAATAAACTTGAATAAAATTCAAGAAAAATTATAAAACTTTTATAAAATCTTGCATGGAGCGGTTGACAGGTTTTTCTAATAGGATTATCATGTAACTAGAAACTTGCATATGGTGCAAGTAAAGTGAGGTGAAAAGATGAAACTAGAAAAATTGAAAGGGTTGTTGGTAGAACACAAGAAAACATATGCAGACTTAGCAGAGTTATTAGGAGTATCTATTACAACCATTAACAGCAAAATGAATGGAAAAACACAATTTGATGTAGTAGAGGCTACAATGATTAGTGATTGGCTTGGATTAGACTGCTCTAGTAGAGTAGATATTTTTTTAAATAATAACTTGCATAATATACAAGTTATAGATTAGTAGAGGTGAAATCAAATGGGAGAAGACTATAAAGCATTTATGAAAGAAATGCAAATAGATGTTAGTCAAAAGCGAATTACTAAATTAATTGAAGCCAAGACAACTATCAAAGAAGTAATACATTATGATCCAGGAGAAAAATCAAAATATAAAACGATAGTTAACATGATTGATGAAGTAATTGTGGATGAACTTAAAGTCCAAGAAAAGTTAATGCAAGCTTTGAAGCAATAGTTTTAACAACTTCAAGAGATGCAGAACCACTTATTTTACCGAGTGTACTTTTTGTTTGTTTCCAAACAGAGTCATCACGAATGGTATCTAAATAATCATGACCTTCATTGGTCAATCTAGTGATAGAAACATAAGGAGCAGTTTCGTCAATTATGCCGATAATAAAGCCTGCATCATCTAAAAGAAAAACGTGATAAAGAATAAGCTCTTGGTCCGGATGCAGTTTTGAAAGGCTATTTAAAGTCAAACATGCATCGATAGAATTAGAGTTTTCTACAGCAAACAATATATTTCTAATTAAATCTAAGTTCCGTTTCATAGTGAACCTCCTTTTTAAGACAATTATAGCACTGGAAAAGGGGAAGAAGGAGAAAATCAAATGAAAGAAATTAAAGGTAAATTAGACATTAAAATAAATCCAAAACTAAAAGCACATATGGAAAATATAGGGGACAAAAATCAAGATTTGTTAAATGCTATTGAAGCAGCAAGAAGTGATGGATTTAACGTAGTGATAGATAAAAATTCATTAGAAAAAGACAATAGATTATCTAGTGATGAGGCTGTAAATCATTTAGCAGATACATTTATTCAAATGAAAAACATTATGGACAGAGTAGCAATTGAAGATTGTTGGTACTCGAAAGAATTTTTTGAAGAAGTAGAAAATGCCCTTATCACAATGGCAGTAATAAAGGCATTTGGTATTAGTAAAAAAGCTGAACGTTATTTAGGTGTTGTCAAGAAAGTAGTGAGAGAACTTAATACTGCACCAAGTAAAGGCTGATAATCTTTAATTTTATCAGCGATTGAGGAAAGCATACCTTGTTCAATTGGTGCTTTCATCTCGATACGATCATATAAAGATTTTAACTCTTTTAATAGTAATGCTTTATCTTCTTCGGAAAAATCGGAAGACTTTACAAGTTCTTGAACATCAGAAAATGAGCAGTTGTTATTGATGATGTTAGATGAGTTGTTATCACCTACAATACCATAATTAGCGCCCATTATATTGATGCTAGGACTAGAAGCATTAGTTTGAATATTCTCTACTTTTCGAATGCCTGAAGCAGTAAGTACTAAGGAAATAGGTAAACCAACACAAGGAGTATGATTTTCAACATAACCAGAATCCTTTAAATACTTTACTTGTTGTTCTAATGCCTGCCGGTCTTTAAAAGGTAGATTATCAAATGTATTTCTTACTATAGCGAATGAGCCATAAGCATTTTGAGCATTATATATTTGCTCCAAAAGAGATAATGAATCATTGTGTATTGACATAGTTTCACCTCCTTTCAAGGTGATTATATCAATTCTGAAAAAAAGATGAAACAGAAGAGGGGTTATTAATGTTAACAATTCAATTAGAAGGACCTATGAAGAAAATGACGGGAGATAAATTCATGGAAGCTTATGAGAGAGCATCTAATGCCAAGAGAGAGCTAGAACTTGCACTCGTAGAGTTAGAGGAATTAGGAATTAAAGTTGATGTAGTTTATTTATCTGATAAATAAAGAAAGGTAAAGAGTAGAAATGGAAAGTGTTCAACCAAAATACGTGCCTATTAGCACATTAGCCAAGATATGGGGGCGCAGCAAAATGTATATCTATAGAAGAATAGATATGATCCGCAATGAAGGTAGATTTAATGAAATCTGCATGCAACTAGGACCACAACAAACGCTGGTACATGTAGATAAGTTTGAAGCATGGATGAAAGGGCAGCACATGAAGTGGCTAAAGGGGGCATAGAAGATGAACATTATAAATCTAATTACAACCGTGCAATGGTGCTTAGGGATATTAGGGTTAGGGCTATATGGTGGAATTGAGCAAGCAGAAGGCTGGCAAATATTAATCAACATGATATTAACACTAACAACTGGCATCACAATTTGGATGTTAGGCAGGGTTAAGGAGGTGATAATCAATGAAAAGCAAAAAAGAAAAAGCACTAGATCTACTAAAAACATATTTAATGTTTGACGAGGACGAAATGCAAGTTTTAAGGGAACACATTACATCAATCAGTGTAACCAATAAATGCGCAAGTTTAGACTTTACTATTCTTGCTAATGGATGCGCTATTTTTGTTAAGCGAAAAACAGGGGAGTATGTGATACGCATAACAGGTAAAGGTCCAATTAAAGAAAACAAAGTATATCTTGCATTAAGGGCAAGAGAAATACTGCTTAATGCGGTGGTGCGCAATGAGTAACCACTGCAGGATATGCAGCATCTGTGATGAGTGCAATAAAAAAAGCCATGCCTACATACACTGTAGACAGGCTAAAGGGATTATATGTATGGAACATTGCGATGCATGTCAATATTTAGAGATTGAACAAGGTGACATGCATTGCAATTATCCTAGGCAAAAAGAAAAGGCTGCTAATTAAAGCAGCCCATTCATGTACGTAAATTACGCACCACCTAAAGTAATTATATCATACATGGAGCGATAAAGATAGGAAATACCTATATTAAGGGTATTTCTTAATTAACTAGATATAACATATTAACAAATCGACCATGGGGAGTAATTACGATGAGGAAGCGTAAGAAAGTCATATCTAAAAACATGATAGAGGTACTTGATTATCATACTTCACGAACATATCGAAGAAATGGCAAGCGTGTAAAAAAGAAAAGCATCACACCAGAGGCACAGAAAAAGCAAAATGAAAAACAAGCGGAAGCAATGCTGCGTATGTTGATTGATAATAACTTCACTACAAATGATTGTTACTTAACACTCACATACAAAGAACAGCCTGCCACATGGGAAGATGCGAAGAAAGATATTCAGAATTTTATTCGCAGATTAAAACGCAGATATAAAAAACTGGGTAAAGAATTAAAGTACATCTATATTGCAGAGGGAAAAACAAGAATCCACTTTCACATGATCATCAATAATGCGGAATTGTATTCAGATGAAATAAATGAACTGTGGCCACACGGGATGCATAAGTTGATGTTGTATCAAGGAAGAGCAGAAGATGCAGTTAGATTGGCAAGCTACTTTGTGAAAGAGAAAAGGAGTGCGTGCTATTCAGATAAAGAAGATGCATTTAAACGTAGATGGAACAGCAGTAAAAATTTAGAAAAGCCAACTGTGAAAACAGAAATATTGAAGCCAAGCGAATGGAGAGATTATATCCAACCGCCAAAAGGCTATTACGTAGAAATAGACAGTGTAGTTGAGTCTGTATCTGATGAAGGGTATCCTTACAGATTTTATAGATTGATAAGAATTGAGGAGGTAAAACATGGAACTGCTAGGGATAGGAATTGTGATAGGGGCAATGCTAGGAGTAGCAATAATGTCGTTATGCGTAATTAGTAAAGAATGTGAGAAATGGGAGGAAGAAATAAATGATAAACGTAAATGAAGTATTTTTGAGCGGTAACGTAGTGGCAGATGCAGAACTACGATACACAAAAACAGGGAAGCCAGTACTCACATTTAGAATGGCAACCAATAAATATGTAAATGAGCAACAGAGTACACAATATCACAACATTGTATGCTGGGTTGATGCGGAATTGTATAGTGGCTTACGCAAAGGTGATTTTGTTGCAGTGAACGGCGAATTAAGAACTAGATTATACGAAAAAGACGGAAGTAAAAGATACATCACAGAGATTGTAGTCAAAAATCTTACATATGGCCTTAAACAAAATGAAAGCGGAGCAAGTAATTTTGAAAATGGATTTGTAGATGATGATGAAACAATTCCATTCTAGGAGGGAATATGCGAAGAGGTAGACCAAGAAAAATATGTAGCCATTCATTTGGACCAGCAAAAAGCGGTGCATTATGGGTGAAAGCATCTTGCCCTAAGGGGAAAACATCAATAAAAGTATTCAAAGGTAAAACTGCAGGTACATTACATTGGCTAAAGAAAGAAGAATGTGAAGACTGTCCTGCATATGCTCCAACAAAGATTTATAGAACATAAAAATATATGCTGAATTGATGCGGTGAGTAAATAAAATGGTTAGGTCATATAAGAAGTATTGCCTAATAGTAGGGGACAAAGTTATGAACCATGTAACAACACTATTCAATAGTAATGAGTTTGGGGAACTTAGAACAATCATTATTGAAGATGAAGTGTACTTTGTGGCCAAGAGCGTAGCAACTGCACTTGGCTATAAAGATACTGCAGATGCAATTAGAAAACATATTGATGAAGAAGATAAGCTGCGTTGGCAAATTGCCGACACAGGTCAAAACAGAGAGACTTATTTAATCAATGAGTCTGGACTGTATTCATTGATATTGAAATCAAAGATGCCAGGCGCAAAGAAATTCAAACGCTGGGTAACTAGCGAAGTACTTCCACAAATTAGAAAAACAGGAAGCTATGAGTTAAATATTCCAAAGACCTTACCAGAAGCATTGAGATTGTATGCAGATGAAGTAGAAGCACATAACCAATCAAAGGCAATCATTGAGCAACAGAAACAACAGATTGCAGAGTATGAACCAAAGGTTGATTATGTTGACAAAATTTTAAGCAGCACAAACGCAATGACAGTAACACAGATTGCTGCAGATTATGGGTTAAGTGCTAAAGCGTTAAACAAGATACTACATGATGCACACATTCAACGTAGCGTAAATGGGCAATGGATTTTGTACAGTGATTTAATGCGAAAAGGGTACACAAAGACTAAGACACACACATACATGACTACAGACGGAAGATTGGAGTGCAAAGCATCTACACGTTGGACACAAAAAGGAAGATTGATGATACACGAGTTACTAAAGAAGCTGGGCATCAATGCAGTGTGTGAGGAGGTAGCATGAAGCCATTAGTATATAAAGGCCTAAGAAAGAACTTAAACAGGTCAGAATGGGTAAGCAGTGATGAAATAAAGCAAAGCTACTCACAAATAAGATTGCTATCAGTAGAAAATGATACATATGCATGGGTACCAATTGAGGACGGAACACTATGTAGAGGAAGCGAAGCAAAAGACACACTAGGGCAAAGAATATACGAAAAGGACCATATAGAGTTTGATTGCAAATCAATACAAGATACACCAATGGTAGGGGAAGTATATTATAGCGTGGATAAATACCAATGGAGATGTAAAGCAATTAACCAGCAGAACACAACACAACGTAATGCGGTATTAGATTTTGATTTAGCCTTTATTTTGAATAATGGGAAAGTAAAAGTAATAGGCAACAGATTAGAGGGATATGAGCATGAATGATAGATATAGAAATGTATGTAAAGCACATGATCATATTATAAAGTGCCGAACAAAAGAAGCAAAAAAGGTATTTATACCATACCGGGGTTATGTGGTTACTCCCTCAGAAGAGCTACTAAAAGCAAGAATAAGAAAATGCTTATACAAACTAAACAAAGTAAGCAAAGTATTAGACCAATGGGCGAGGAGTTATTATGAAAACACCATGCAGGGGTTGCCAATTCAGAGAGGTAGGGTGTCACAGTAAATGTGAAAGCTACATTCAATGGAGAGTGCAGCTAGATAAATATAACGAGCAAAAGAACATGCAAGGCGATGCCTATAAATATGTAGGAGATAACGTAAGAGCAATTAGACACAGAATGAGAAAGCTAAAAGGATATAGCTGTACTGTGAGGGATTAAAAAGTGAAATTAGATTTATGGGTAAGGCTAAACATAACAATGGCTGATGATAGTAAGGTAAGTGGCTGGACACAGATATACGGGAAGCATGAGTTAGCCATGTATAAAAAGCCTTTCAAAGAATTAAAGCCAATTGTTAATGATCATATAGGAAAAATGAACTGGCTAACTATTTGTAATAGGTGGGGTGAAACAAATCAAGTAATAGAAATTAATGCAAGGAAGATAAAGCGGTGTGTAATTAAAGAGTGTGTACAGCCATATGATGAACATGAAGAATATGCGGTTAAAGCATGGTATAAAAACTATATGAAAAGGAGAACATTCATAGAAAATAATGAATGATAAAAAAATTTTAGATGCATGCTGCGGTTCAAAGATGTTCTGGTTTGATAAAGAATATAAAGATGCTGTATATATTGATAATCGGACAGAGGATACAACGCTTTGTGACGGCAGAAGATTAATTGTTAGACCAGATATAGAAGCAGATTTCAGAAATATGCCATATAGTGATGAAACATTTTACCTTGTTATTTTTGATCCACCACATTTAATAAGAGCAGGTGAAAAGTCATATTTAAAAATAAAATATGGAAAATTAAATACAGAGTGGAGAGAAGATATAAAAAAAGGCTTAGCAGAATGTTGGAGAGTCCTTAAACAAAATGGGACGATGATATTTAAATGGAGCGATGAGCAGATAAATATATCAATGGTAAAAGAATTATTACCTTGTGAGCCAATTATTGGACAACGCAGAGGGAAAACTATATGGCTAGTGTTCTTTAAATCATAAGGAGGATAAGAAATGCAAAGAAAGTGTCATAGATGTGATAGGTTATTTACACCAGATAGTAATAGCACATGGTGTCCAGATTGTAGAGAAGGCAAACCAGTAGCACCTAGGAAAACAAAGGAACAATTAGAGAAAGAGCGTGAAGCACGATTAGAGAAAGCATTTAAATACACAAGATACTGTGTACAGTGTGGAAAGAAATTCCATACAAATGATACACGTAAGGTAATATGCGGTGATTGGGAATGTGAAGAAAAACAAAGATTTGAACTTCGAAGAGCAAGCTGTAGGAAAGGAAAACAAAAATGAGGATACTAAGCATTGGGTTTGGGGATAAAAAGAAAGTAAAGTATGAGAAAGCAAATAATGCTGGTATTACTGAAACATATCAATTAAGCACAGAGGATGATTTTAGACCAGAGATATTAGAAGCATATGTAAAAGCAAGAGCATTGGTGATTGAAACATTTAAAGTGTTCAAACTATTTGAAGAAGAGTGGCTAAAAATTAAATCTATTAGCTTTAAATGGCATAAGGAAATGCCAAAGGTTATTACGGAAGCAAAGTATGTGCTTATAATCACAAATAAGTATGGAGATGAATGTACAATTAGCACATCATGGCTAAGTGTAATAGATGAAGCACCAGAAAAGCTTATTCCATTAGCAGAAGAAATAGAACTGTTTGTAAGAGGTGCAAGAGCGCAGGGGAAATTATGGGAAGAGGAATTAGATGCTGATGCGGTTGAGGGTGAAACATTTCACATCAATGATCTAGTACAAGAAGGGAAAGAGAATGATTAATGACCAATTAATATATGTAGCGCATCCATTTGGAGGAAATAAAGCCAATAAGTATTCAATTGATACAATCATGGAAAACTTAGTAATGCTAGATAAGAACAATACTTATCTATCACCTCTTCATAATTTCAGCATGTTGTACTTTGATACACAGTATTCAAAAGGCTTAAAAATATGCTTGGACATGTTAAACAGATGTGATGCATTAGTGTTATGTGGCGATTGGGAAACATCAAAAGGCTGCATTGGGGAATGGTCATTTGCAATAGCTAAAGGGATGCCAATATATACATGGAAAGAATGGACCGATAAATTAAAGGAACAGGGAGATAATAGCCGATGACAGGAAGGGAATATTTAAATCAGATCCGTGATACAGATTTAAATATTAGATGTAAGGAGAGAGAAATATTTAGAATAAGACAAGATATTATGAGTTTACAAGCCATTGACTATAGTAAGGACAAAGTTAGTGGAGGGCAACCAATTACTATTGCGGACAAAATTGCAAATCTTGATGTGGCCACAGACGAGATTATGAAAGAGTGGAGTGCATACTTACAGGAGAGAGAGCGAGCAAGATTTATGATTAATCAAATTTATAGCACTAAGCAAAGAATTGTTTTAGTAGATAGGTACATTAATGGATGTACCTGGGAAAAGGTTGCAGAACTAATAGATTGTTCAAGGCAGAATGTTCATAACTTGCATAAAAGAGCAATTAAAAATTTTGAGGAAATTTACAAAAAGGTTGCTATTATTTGACACTCAATATATGAGATACTGTATGTGGGCATGGATGAAGAGAACACTTTCAACAAGCCTCCTAGAAAAACTACACACTATTAAGGACTACATCATACACAGGTCGCACAACACAGTATGATGCGGTCCTTTTTAGTTTATAAGGGGTATGATGAGAAAACATAAAAGAATTACATCCAAGAAAACAATACAAGAAGTTCGTAAGCCATATTGTGAAATATGCGGACAAAGAACAAATATAGAACCACATCATATTAATACACGTGGAAGTGGTGGTGGAGATATTAAGGAGAACTTAATACAACTCTGTACACAATGCCATATCAATACACACAGTGGACAATATCCAACTAAAGATGATTGCTTAAATAAAGTAGCAGAGCGTGAAGGTATTACATATGATGAAGCGTATGCAATTAATCGTATAGCAATGGGATATGATGTAAAAATGTAGGGCCCTAGAAAAAAGGAGACATTTTAAAAAATGGCAAAAGAGTATTCTAAAAATTTCTATAACTCATATAGATGGAGAAGATGTGCAAAGGCATATGCAGAATCAAAGCTCTATATATGTGAAAGATGCCATGGATTAAAAAGTATCAATAAGGCAGATGGGACTAGGCAACGTTGGGTAGTACATCATAAAAAGCCACTAAATCCTAACAACATAAACAATGATGCGGTTGCTTATGGCTGGGATAATCTTATGTTCTTATGCATTGAATGTCATAATGCTATACATGCTGAACTAGATGCTATGACTATACCTAATGGATTAACGAGTGGTGCAAGCCTCTTAGTTAGACCGACACGTGGGATGATATTCAATGAGTTGGGAGATTTAGTAGCCGTAAATGACAATGAACATGATAATAATTGACTCCCCCCCATATTTTTATAGTGAAAATATTTTTTTCTACACCGGGGATGCAGTTTCGTGTAACACACAGGTCGCACATGTGAGGGGTGTAGTTGACAAAGGAGTGATGGGAGATGGCAAATGAAGAAAAAGAAAAGTTAAAAAAGAAGAGGATTTCAGAATATAACAGGATTTTTAAAGAACTTTCACAAGAAAAGAAAAAGTTAATTAAGAAATCAATCGAACAAGCTGTTCATATGGAAATGCAATTAGATGACCTACAAATTGAATTAGAAAAAGTAGGTTTTGTAGAAGAATATTGCAACGGAAATAATCAATTTGGTAAAAAAGAATCGACTGAATCGAAGGCTTACAACACGCTCATGAAGAACTATATTTCAATCATAAAAGTTCTACTTGGCGAGTTGCCACAGTCTAAAAATGAAGATGATGATGAAGAATTTAAGAAATTCTTAATGGACCGTGTAAAACGATGAATCCAATCAGAGAATACTATAACCAAATAGTTGATGGGGACATAGTTGTATCTGATCGTGTGCGTAGGGTCTATAAACATTTAGTCGATAAGCTGGAGACTCCAGAGCAATATATTTATGACAAAGACAGAGCAGAAGTTGCAATTGATTTCATTGAACTGTTCTGTAAACACTCTAAAGGGAAATGGGCTGGGAAGCCTGTAAAGCTTGAATTATGGCAAAAAGCCTTGATTGCAGCTCTTTTTGGGTTCGTAGATAAAGATACCAAAGTAAGAGAATACCAGGAACTAATTCTTATTGTGGCACGTAAAAACGGTAAGTCCACTCTAGCGGCCGCAATAGGCCTTTTTTTATTAGTTGCTGATGGTGAGATGGGTGCTGAAATATATAGCGCTGCCACGAAACGTGACCAAGCAAAAATTATATGGGATGAAGCAGCGAAAATGATTAAGAAATCAAAGTCGCTAAACAAGGTTTGTCATGTACGAGTCAATCGAATATTGTGCGATGTGAATGACGGTAAGTTTGTACCGTTATCATCAGAATCAAATAGCTTAGATGGGCTTAATGTACACGGAGCGCTTATTGATGAATTACATGCTATCAAGGACAAAAATATATATGATGTAATCGTTGATGGCATGAGCGCAAGGGAACAACCATTGACTATCATCACTAGTACAGCTGGCACTGTGCGTGAAAGCATATACGATATTAAGTATGACGAAGCATGCCAAATAGTAGATGGTTACGATGATGAACAGGGGTATCAAAATGAAAGGATATTACCAATCATTTATGAGTTAGACAGTCGAAAGGAATGGACTGACCCTAATTGTTGGGCAAAGGCTAATCCGGGACTAGGAACTATTAAGAGTGCAAGCCAATTAGCTGAAAAGGTAAAAACAGCACAAAATAATCCTATCCATGTTACCAACCTTTTAACAAAAGACTTTAATATTCGTGAAACTTCATCGGAAGCATTCTTGACATTTGAACAACTTAACAATACGGCTACTTTTGATATAGCAGCGTTAAAGCCACGATATGGGATTGGTGGAATAGATTTATCAGCAACAACAGACCTTACTTGTGCAACATTATTATTTATGGTGCCTAATGATCCTGTGAAATACGTTAAGCAAATGTACTGGATTCCAGAAAATTTGTTTGATAAACGAGTACAAGAAGATAAGGTGCCATATGATGTATGGTACAAGAGGGGCTTCATACGAAAATCACCAGGCAACCGAATAGATTATCGGCTGATTGTTGAATGGTTCAAAGAAAGACAAGAGGAAGATGATATCTATTTATATAAATGTGGGTATGACGGATGGAGTGCAACATATTTTGTAGAAGATATGAAATCAGAGTTTGGGCGTTCTGTAATGAACCCAGTCATTCAAGGCAAGAAAACTCTGAGTGGCCCAATGAAAGCACTAGGCGCAGAATTAGAAGCAAAATTAATAAATTATGATAACAATCCTATATTGAAATGGTGTATGGCTAACGTGGAAATAGATGTAGATCGTAATGGCAATATCCAGCCAACTAAATCTATTCATGCAAAGAAGAGAATTGATGGATTCGCATCAATGTTAGATGCATACGTTGAGTATGAACGAAATCAAGAAGATTACCACAATGTTATTTAGGAAAGGAGGTGAAATGATGAACTATCGAAATATCTTTAATAAAATATTTGGATTTGGAAATACCGATAAAGCTAATTTAACTGGTGCAGAATTTTTAGATGGATATACAAATGTATTCACACCTTTTAGTGGGGTGCCATATACAGATACAACCTTCAGAGATTGTACTGATACGATTGCTAGACATCTTGGAAAAATGAAATTAAAACATGTTAGACGAACAAGTGATGGAATGGTGGCAGGGTTACAGTCTATCAATCATATATTAGGTACAAGACCAAACCCATTTATGACGGCTAGTGAATTTCTTGAAAAGGTTGTTGCACAGTACTTTAACTACAACAATGCTTTCATTTATATTCAGCGTGATATAAATGGTGTAATTACTGGGTTGTATCCATTAGATTTTGGCAGCGTTGAAATTAAGGTAGACACTGCAAATAATTTATATGTGAAGTTCCAGTTTATTAACGGTAAAAGCATGACTGTACTATATGATGCGGTGATTCACATTAAAAGGCATTTTAACACCCATCAATTATTTGGCGAGGATAACTCAAAGGCATTGAAAGAAGACCTTGATTTATTACATGCCGTAAAAGCAGCAATTATTAATTCTGTTAAAAATGGCAATTCACTACGTGGGATTATCAATTTTGAAGGAACAGTTCGTGAAGATGACCAACAAGCATTGTGGAAACAATTTACGGAAAGATATGTATCAAATGCAAATGGCAGTGGTATTGCAACGCTAGATAACAAGGCTACATTTCAACAACTTACAACTACCATAAGTACATTCAACAAAGGACAAATGGACTTTGCTAGAGATATGGTGTATAAGCACTTTGGGCTTAACGAAAAAATTGTAAGTGGGGATTACACAGAAGATGAATACATAGCATTCTATGAATCTGTACTAGAGCCTATTGCTATTAAGCTAACACAGGAGTTCACAGAAAAACTTTTTACTAGCCGTGAAAAAGGACATGGGAATGAAATCATCCTAGAAAGTAATCGATTATCTTACATGTCTGTAGCTAGTAGAATTAAAGTAAGTCAGGCACTATTACCTACAGGCGCAATTACTGTGAATGAAATCCGTGAAATATTTGGTTATGAAGGGGTTGAAGGTGGGGATAAACGCCTAGTAAGCCTTAACTTTGCTAAATATGAGGATTTATCTAAGTATCAAATTAATGCATCGAAAGGAGGTGATACAAATGAGGAAGAACCGGAAAATGGAACACCGAATGATGACGGTGCAAGCGATACAGAATGATACTGATGATATTCAAACACGAACAGTAGAAGGATATGCCGCAGTTTTCAATGAAGAAACACTAATTTGGAAATCTGAATATACTGGGTATGAATATCGTGAAGTGATTTTACCAGGCGCATTTGATAATACTGATTTTAGTCAATGCGTATTAAATTACAATCATGGCGGTATGCTATTTGCTAGAACTGCTAGTGGAACATTGCAATTAACTGTTGATGAAAAAGGATTGAAATTGACAGGGGATGTAGCAGACACTTCAATTGGAAATGATGTGTATTCTTTAATTAAACGTGGTGATCTAAATAAAATGTCATTTGCCTTTATTGTTAATGGTGAAGAAGAAGAGATTGACCGAGAAAATAAAGTCTATACACGGAAAATTAAATCAGTAAAAGCGGTATATGACGTATCTATTGTAGATAACCCTGCATATAAAGGCACATCGGTTAGTGCTAGGGCAAATGGGGACTATGAGAGATATGAAGATATCGAAAAAAGAAAACGGCTAACATTATTGGCCATGACATAAAAAGTATTAGACACGCAGTAAGCGTGTTTTTTTATTACCTAAAAGGAGAGATAATATGAATCGTTTGGAACAAATTAGACAACGTAGAGCAGAATTGCGTGCAATGTTGGAAGACACTACACAAGTTAACTTGAATCTTGATGAAATTGAAACTGAGTTGCGTGCATTGGAAGCAGAAGAAACTGAACTAGAACGTAGAACAGCAATTTTGAATACTGTTCCTACTGCTACTACAGTGCCTGTACCTGTAGCAGAACAACGTGCACAAGGTGCAGAAGTATTTGATTCTGTAGAATATCGTAATGCATTCATGCAATATGTAATGAACAATACACCAATTCCAGCTGAACTACGTCAAAATGAAAACACATTAACTACAGATATTGGTGCAGTAATCCCACCTACAGTTTTGAACAAGATTGTTCAAAAAATGGAAAGTATTGGTATGGTATTGCCATTAGTTACCAATACAAACTTTAAATCTGGTCTTGCAATTCCAACAAGCAATGTGATGCCTGTAGCTACATGGGTAGCTGAAGGAGCGGGTTCTGATCGTCAAAAGGCAACAACTGGTAATATCCAATTTGGTCACTTCAAACTACAATGCCGAGTATCTATTTCTTTAGAAACATCTGTAATGGCATTATCTGCGTTTGAAAATATGATTTCTAATAACGTATCCAAAGCAATGGTTAAAGCTATTGAGAATGCTATTATCAATGGTACTGGTAACGGTCAACCTACAGGTATTTTAAAGGATGTGGCTGCTGGTGTGAAATTAGATGTTAAAGATTTTGACTATGCAACACTTGTAAAAGCAGAAGGCGAACTACCTGTTGAATATGAAGAAGGTTCTGTTTGGGTAATGACAAAGAAAACCTTTATGAACATTGAAGGTATGACAGATAAGAATGGTCAACCAATTGCACGTGTTAATTATGGCATGGGTGGAAAACCAGAACGCTCTATTCTTGGCCGTGGCGTATTGATTGTACCTTACCTTAAAAACATTGATGCGGCTACAACAGGTGATATTGTAGCGTTCATTTATCGATTTGAGGATTATGCATTAAATACTAACTATCAAATTGGTGTAAAAACATATGAAGATAACGAAACAGATGATATTGTTCGTAAATCTACAATGATTTGTGATGGCAAGCCTGTAGATACAAATTCTTTGGTTAAATTAGCTAAGAAAGCATAGGTGTAATTTATGTTGACGGTAGAAGATGTAAAACTTTATTTACGAATTGATGAAGATATTACAGAAGATGATATGTTTATCGATGAATCTATCTCTGCTGCTGTCACGTATATTGAGCAAATGACTGGGAAACCATATATTGACGAACCACTATATCGTAGGGCCGTTCAATATATGGTTGCTCATTGGTATGAAAATCGTGAGGCAACTTCCTCAAAAACATTTGTTCATGATTTACCATTCACGCTAGCTCCTATAATTCGTCATATTGCACTATCTAAAAATTATCCTAAAGAGGTGACAGAGAATGCTTAATATAGACGGAATCGGAAGATTAACGAAACGAATTGAAGTACTGGCGTATCAAGATATTGAAAGCAATGGAATTACTAAGCAAAAATTAGTAAGGCTAATTCCAAACAGAATTTGGGCACGTATTGAACCGTTACGTGGCAGACAATATCTAGAAATGTATAAAGAAAAAGTAGACGAATTACATAAGATTACAATCAGGTATAGAAGTGGAATAACTGATGGTGTGCTAATCAGATATAAGGATGTAGTCTATAAAGTTAAAACTGTAATTGATCCATATGAAGAGCATACGAAGTTAGAATTGATGTGTCATATCTATAAACGAGGGAAATAATGGATATAAAAACTTTCATGGGGAGATTGGACTCATACATTAAAGAGTATCCATTAGAGGCGGAAAAAGCTATGCGGAAAGAAGCTAACCGAATGAAAAAGGAATTAGTTAGCGCATCACCTGTTGGTAAAGGTAGAAAACGCAAAATTTCCAAGAGTTGGAAAATGGCAATCAATGGTAATAGTAGCAGTACGCTAGAAGCAACATTGCGAAATACATCACCTCATTTTCATTTAGTTGAACGTGGGCATGTGATGAAAACTATGCATGGAAAAATTAAAGGATTCAAACAGGGGACATTTTTCTTTAAACGAACAGTTGAAAAGAATCGTAATGATATAAGAGAAGCTGTTGGTGGACACATGTTTAAAAAGCTGAGGAAGAAGATAAAGAATGGCTAACCGATTATCACAAGTGGCAATATGGAAAGCTGTGGCAAAGAAACTACATGACGAATATAAATGCACGGTTTATAGTGACGAGGTTTTAGAAGAGTTCACTATGCCGTGTTTTTTTGTAAAGCTTTTAATGAGTTCAGAGATGCAAACAAAGAACTTTATTAAAAGAAATGTAACTATCATTGCTACATATTTCCCTAGCAATGAAGATAAGGATGAAGAACACTATTTAACAGTGTTTGATAAATTTTTAATACTGTTTCAAATGGGATTTCCTGTTGGTGATCGTTATTTACATGTGGATGATATTCAGCAAGATAGAGCAGGAGAGGAAGCTGATATCTTACAAATCACAATGGATATTACATTTATGGATACAACAGGACGAATTGAAAAAATGAAAGAAAAAGGCATCATGATGGGTGATGTCTCATTAACAGTAGAAGTGGAGGATAAATAATGGCTAAATTAGGAATGCCTACAGTTGTAGTTAAATTTATTGAAGCTGGTATTGAAGCCATTCAACGTTCCCAACGTGGGATTGTTGCATTGATTTTAGAAGATACAAAGCAAGTAATTGATAAACTAGCAACAAAAACTAATGGACACGAAGTATTACCAAATCCATTCTTGGTATATACAGTAGATGATATTCCAGAAGAACTATCTGATAAAAATAAGGATTACATCTTAAAAGCCTTAAAAGGCTACAACAAACCACCTTTGAAAGTTGTTGTATATATGATGCAACAAGGTGGAGATAAAGCTGGTGCAGATAGATTCCAAGAACCATTAAAAGCAATGCTTACAGAACGTTTTGATTATTTAGCAATTCCGACAATTGAAACTGCTCAATTAGAGTATGTTGCAACGTGGGTGAAAACAGCACGTGAGAATAAATTCAAAAAAATTAAGGTGGTATTGCCGGGTTCTAATGCAGATTACGAAGGTGTAATTAATTTTGGTAACACTAAGGTTGTTACAGCAGATCGTGAGTATAAAGCAGCAGAATATACCGCACGCATTGCAGGTCTTGTTGCAGGCACAAATATGACACAAAGTGCTACATATGCACCATTAACAGAAGTCATTGATTGTGACCGTCATACTCAAGATGAGATGGATACAATGGTAAATGAAGGTAAATTCTTTATTTGGTATGATGGCGAAAAGTTTAAAATGAGTCGTGCCATGAACTCTTTGGTAACAACAAGCCAAGGAAAACTAGAAGGATATCAAACAATTAAAATTGTAGACATTATGGATATGATTTATGACGATATCAGAAAAACCGCACAAGATTCTTACATTGGTAAATATACAAATGATTACGAGAACAAATGTTTGCTAATTAGTGCAATTCTAGGTTATTTCAAACAATTGGAAAATGAACGATTGTTACAAAAAGATTACTCTACATGTGAAATTGATTGTGAAGCAGTTCGAACATACCAATTATCCCATGGCTTATTCACAAAAGAAGAATTAGCAAAAATGAGTGATGATGAAGTTAAAAAATTGGATACTAAGAAAATTGTATTCTTAAAAGCAAAAGTAAGACCGCTTGATGCAATGGAAGATATCCAATTACCAATTAATATTTAATATTTAATAGGAGGAACACATGGAGAATTTTGCAGCGCAACAAGTAATGACAGGCTCTCATGGCCAAGTATGGTTAGATGGTTCTTTGGTGTCACAAGCTACCGCAGTTAAAGCTACAATTAAATTAAGCAAAGAAGAAGTTAAAAAAGCCAAAACAATGAGTAAACAATATAAATATGTTGGTTATGAAGGTACAGGCAGTTTAACTATGAACAAAGTATCTTCTTTGATGATTAGTAAAATGGCTGAAAACCTAAAAAAAGGTAAAGCTACTGTGTGCCAATTGGTAATTCAATTAGATGATCCTGATGCAAAAGGTGTAGAAACTGTAACGTTGTATGATGTTACATTCGATTCTTTAGACCTTGCAAACTGGAAAGTAGGCGCACTTGTAGAAGAAGCTGTAGACTTTACATTTACAGAGTTTGATGTAATTGACAAAGTGGAGGACTAATAGATGAGCAATATCATTGATAAATTGATGGAAAAAGACCTTGGTACATTAAAAGAGGCAGCTAAACAGGATTTAGAAATTACACGATTATCAAAAGTTTTTGATGAACCTTTTACAGTAACAGTAAAAGAAATTAGTTATAAACGTATTGCTGACCTTCGTATGTTGGCTACTCAAGATGGTGTTGCTGATGAAAGTGCATTTTTACAGCTAGTAGTAACTGATGGAATTGTATCTCCAGATTTTGGGGCGAAAGAATTATTACAAAAATTCCAAGTACCATCCAAACAAGCTTTATTCACAAAACTATTTAAAGCCGGTGAATTGGAATTGATTGCACGTGAAGTATTATCTCTATCTGGTTATGGAGATAAAGACATAAAAAAAGTAGTCAATGAAGTAAAAAACTAATATATTCCGATGGTGATGTAAATCTTGCCTATTACATGTATGTCAATCATGATGTAATGCCATCGGAATTTCACAAAATGGGGCATGGGGAACGTATAGTTCTCCGTGCTTTTATGTTGCAAGAAATTAAGGACAGAGAGGAGGCGAATAAAGAATGAGTGAAGTAATTGATTTGGTGATGCGGTTACATGATGGTGTAACATCCGTATTATCTGGAATTAATTCACAAATGGCTACAACTGCTAATATGGCAGATAGGCAAGGTAGAAATCTACAAAATATAGGTAGAGGTATTAGTGGAATTGGTAACGCCTTGATGCCTGTATCTGCTGCTATTGTTGGTATGGGTGCCGCCTCTGTTAAAGCCTTTGTTGGGTTTGACTCTGCAGTAACTTCTGCAGGTGCAAAAGCAGGTGCAACACATGATGAAATGCTTAAATTAAGAGATGTTGCAAAACAGTTAGGGGCAGACTTCCCAATAAGTGCAACACAAGCGGCGGAGGCTATGGATGGTTTAGCTGCAAGTGGTATGAATGCTAGTCAAATTATGAGCTCATTACCATCAATTGTAGAAGCATCTGTTGCATCTGGTGAAAATTTAGAAACAACAGCAGGGATTGTATCGGGTGCATTAAATACATGGGGATTACAAGAAGGTAATGTGGCCGAGAATGCAACACGAATGGCCGATGTAATTCAAATGGCTGCAAACAAATCACGTTTAGATATGGTTGGGTTTGGCAATGCAATCCAATATGCAGGTGCTCCAGCGGCTGCATTAGGAATATCTGTAGAAGAATTATCAACATCATTAGCTATCATGAGTAATAACAATATTGAGGCATCAACGAGTGGTCGTGCATTACGAATGATGTTAAGTAGATTAATAGACCCTCCAAAAGAAGCGGCAGATGCATTACAAAAGTTAGGAATTGTTACTACAGATTCACAGGGCAAATTTATTGGTCTTGGTAAAGTGTATGATCAATTACGAACTAAAATGCAAGGACTAACTGAAGCTGAAAAATTTAAATTAGCAGGTGACATTGCGGGCACAGAATCCACATCTGCATTACTTGCCGTATTGAATACTACAAAAGAAGCATACGATGATATGCGTAGTTCAATGGATTCTGCAACAGGCTCATCTAAAGCGCAAGCAGATATTATGAAGAAAACACTGCTAGGGTCATTCAAGGATTTAGAAAGTAAAGTTGAGGCATTAGCCATTAGCTTTGCAGATGTATTGCAGCCTAGGGTACAAAAGGTGGCTGACACAATCGGTAATTTAGCAAAATACTTTACTGATTTAAGTCCAGCAATTAAAAATACAGCAATTGATATTGGGATAAGCATTGTAAGTTTTACTGCTTTTACAAAAATACTAGGGCCTATTACAAGTGGTATTGGTTCCTTGATGCGGACATATGCAAATGTTGGGAAAGTATTAAGAGGGCAAAGTATCAATAATAAGTTGCTAGAAGTATCCGTAAAAGGAATTGCAAGAGCCTTTAGTGGTATTGGTAGCGTGGCTATGAGAGTACTGCCTATTATAGGTAGATTGATTCCATTAGTTTTTACAGGTCCAGTAGGGATTGCGATAGGGGTAATTGCTTTATTAGGCCTAGCAATTTATAAAAACTTTGATAAAGTAAAACCGGTATTAGAAGGTATAGGACAATCGTTTATAGGATTTGTAGGCATCATAAAAAGTGCAGTTGGTCGAATTGTTACGGCATTACAACCTATAGTCTCAAAAGTAGCTGGTGCATTTGGAAAACTAATTAGTCAAGTGGCCACATCATTTGGTAGGATTTACCAATTAATGTCACCTTTCTTAAATATTATTTTTACTTTCGTGAGTAAAGCGGCTAAAGTTTTGATTGGGGGACCACTTGCAGTAGCATTAGGAGCATTAGTAGTAGGATTTAATGTAGCTATTGCAGGCATTACAGGGATACTTACTTTTGCATTAACTGTAGTTGAAGGGGTTGTAAATGGAATTACAACTGTATTAAGTGGCATTACAGATTTCCTTGTAGGCGTATTTACAGGGAATTGGAGCATGGCATGGAATGGTATCGTTCAAATTTTTGAAGGTATTGTAATGCCAATCCAAAGTATATTTGATGGAGTTATTGCAGGTATTAAAGCTTCAATTAATAGTTTGATTTCGGCGGTCAACGGCATTTCGGTGGATATTCCAGATTGGGTACCGGGGATTGGTGGTTCACATTTTGGACCTTTAAATATCCCTTTGCTATATTCTGGTACTGATAATTGGAAAGGTGGCCCTGCCATGATTCATGATCGTGGGGCAGAAATAGTAAATCTACCAAGTGGTGCACAAGTAATACCTCATGCACAATCATTAAATTCTGCATATAATCAAGGGAAACGTAGTTCATCTAGTAATAGCATTAATGTAAATATAGCTAATCTTAATGTTCGTAATGATGGAAAATCTGTAGAAGAATTAACATTCGAAATTGCAGAACAAATTCATTACCAATTACAAAAACGTTCTATTAATAGAATGGAGGGAGCAGTATAATGTCATTTTTTGATGCAATTATGAGCTTCTTTGGAGGTAAAGGCATACCACAGGGATGTAAATTTACATTATCCTGTGCAGGGCAAAATATTATACTGCCAGTAACACCAGCTTCATTTAAGGTGGGGCGAACATATAACAATAGTACTTTAAATATTAATGCTATTGGTGAAATTAATATGTTAGGGAAAAGAGGCCTTCAGACATTATCATTTGAAGGCTTTTTTCCTGCACAAAAATATGAGTGGTCAGAAACAAATGAAACTAATCCTTATAATCTAGTAAGAAAAATTGATGGATTTGCTACAAGTGGTAAGCCATGTAAGATTTCAATTTCAAATACATCGATTTCTATGTACTGTACAATTGAGTCATTTAATCATGATGAGCATGATGGTACAAGTGATGTGTATTATGAGATGACACTCAAGGAATATAGATACATAAAACCAACATCAGAGATAAAAAATGATACTACAGGATTACATAGTAGAATCGCAGAAGCTCCAGAAGAGCAAGCAATAACAGCATATCCACAAGAACATTTTATGGATACAGCTAATAAGGCAGTATCAAAAATAATGCCAATAGCTGAACAAGGCAAAAAGGCATTAAACATGTATAAGATGATGGTTAAAGCTGGTAAAAGTCCAATTGGTGCAGTTTTACAAGTATCTAAGCGGTCATTAAAAATGAATGGTAAGGAGTGGCCACTATGATTACACTAATAGAACATATTAATGAAAAGGATGAAAGAGTAGATATTACACATCTTATTTCTAAGTTCACATGGAGCGGTGATAGAGAAGAAGCTGCTAGAAAATTAGAGTTTTCATATGCCTATAATCCTAAAGATATATCATTTCCAAATTATTTAATTGATTTAGGTAATCGTATTGAAGTGACAGTAGATAATGCAAAGATATTTACTGGGCGTGTATTCTTTAGAAAAAGAAATACTAATGATAACACCTATGATATTACTTGCTACGATGGAATGATATACCTTGCAAAGTCGAAAGTAAGTTTAGTTTTTAATGCCACAAATGTAGTTGATGCTTTCAAGCGTGTATGCGCAGAAGTTGAAGTACCTGTTGGAAATTTGCCAGAAATACCTACAGTAGTAAATTTTGTAGCAGATAAAAAAACATGTACAGAAGTTTTTCAAATGTTGTTTGAAAAAACAAAGGCAGATATTCAAAAAGATTACACAGCTATATTACTAGCGGACGGAATCAATTTAGTAGAAAAAGGAACAGTCATTGAGGAGTATATAGCTAGGGATACATACGATGTGATAAGCTCATCACATTCTGAATCAATTGAGGAAATGGTAAACAGAGTAAAAACTGTTGATGCTGTAGGTAATGTGATTCGGATAGATAATGAAGATGAATTAATTAAAAAGTATGGTATATTCCAAGATATTTACAAAAATCAGCCAGAACCAAAGGAAAAGAAAGCTACTAAAAAGAAAAAGCCTAGCACTATAAGTACACCTAAGAAACCAAAGTTCCCTGTTGATAATGCGGCAAAAGCCAAAGCAAAAATCAAAGGGATTAAAATGGAATCAAGTATTTCTGCAATAGGTAATATGCAGTGCATATCTGGGTATTCTGTAGTAATTGAAGAAGAACAACTAAAAGGAGTATTCTTCATTAAATCTGATACTCATACATTTGAGAATAATACACATACAATGGAGTTGAATTTAGAGTACATTAGAGAACCAGAGGAAGGAGAGGGTGAAAGTGCCGAAGAAAAATAATGATCCTTACGCAGGAATATTAGGCATCATGAGCAATGTGGGCGGAAACGCAGGCAAGCAAGCAATGCCGGGGATTGGTACGATAGTATCACCACCTCCCAATCTAGTTGTATCGTTCAATGGAATGGAATTAAACAGTAATTTTTTATGGGTTGATGAATATTGGTTACAAGGGCATTATAGAGAATCTAAAGGACATATAATTTCAGAAACACAACCAAGAGCAGGTGGTGGGGGATATGCTGAGTTTTCTAGCCATACTCATGAAATTCATAATGATTACACAAAGACCAGAATCATGACTGATACATGGCATATAGGCGATAAAGTAATGTTAATTCCGATAGTAGGTGATGATGAAAGTACAGCAGAACAGTACTTTGTATATGGAAAATGTAGGAGGTTAGACGGCAATGAGTAATCCATTTATGAAAGGGAATACACCAAGTAGCATTGACGTAAATAAAAATCTGCCACTATGCAAAGAGCTAGCTTGGGACTTTCAACGAGATACCTATCAATATGATAGAAATGGTAATCATAAATATGTGACAGGAAATGATGCAATCAAAGTATGGGTATGGAAAACATTGAGAGTAGAGCGCTACCGTTATAGAGCATATTATGATGATTATGGTATTGAGTTTGAACAATTCATTGGGAAAAAGCCTAATGATACACCTAGCCAATATGATCTGTTTGAATATGTAAAGGATGCGTTATTAGTTAATCCATACATTATAAATGTAGATGCAGTAAATGTAATTCAAGAGCATAAAATAATTACACTACAAATAGAGTTACAAACAATTTATGGACCAAATACGATAGGAGTTGAAGTATAATGCTAGAACCACAAAGTAAGCAAGATGTGCTAGGACGGCTACTAGCAGATTTCAAAAAAATAGATAAAGAGGGATTAAGTACACATGAAGGAACATTTGTATTTGATACTTTAAGTTCAAATGCAGTAGAGTTTGAAAAATCATATGCAGAAATGCAGTTAATACTTGATGCGGCATTTCCGCAAACTGCATGGGGAGAATATTTAACACGTCATGCGGAAGCTCATGGGGTATTTAGAAAGGCAGCAACACAAGCTAATGTAATATTAACAATAACAGGTACCGCTAATACGATCATACCTAAAGGGAGTTTATTCAGTACAGATAATGATGAAACATTTAGAACTTCTAAGGAGGTTAATCTAGGCGATACTGGGAGTGCTAAAGTATTGGCATTATCTGAACAATTTGGGAAAGCGTTAAATGTAGGGGCAAATACAATCACAGAAATAGTTGGGGGGATATATGGTGTAAATACAGTTACTAATGAAGCTGCTGCTTATGATGGGTATGATGAAGAAACTGATGCGGAGCTTTTAGATAGACTCCTATTAAAAGTTAGAAAACCTGCAACCAGTGGTAATGTATATCATTATGAACAGTGGGCTCGATTAGTTAATGGTGTTTTTTTAGTTAAAGTAATTCCATTATGGAATGGTCCGGGGACAGTTAAGGTTATTATTATCAATAATGAACGTGAAAGTGCTAGTACAGAATTAATTGAAAAAGTTAAGGCTGTAATTGCTGAAAACGCACCAATTGGGGCAACTGTTACTGTAGTAACACCAACAATATTTGATATCAATATCGAACTAACAGTGACAAAGGGGAAAGCAGATATAGAGGCTGTTAAAAAGGTATTAAATGAGGAGTTTAAAAAGCAAATTTTTAATGGCACATATGTATCTTATGCTAATATTGGTAAAGCTATTTTAGCTAATAAAGAAACAGGGGTATTAGACTATCGTGACTTAAAAGTAAATAAAGGGATTACTAATATTGACATTACAAATGAACAATTACCAACAATTAAAGAGGTGATCGTGCATGAGTGATTTTATTAGATGGAAAGAGGTAGATATACTTACGTATCTGCCTCTTTTTATTGCAAAAGATTTAGAGTTTAAAGCAATAAGTGATGCAGATAGTAGAGAGCATGAACGCATTAGATTATTGTTAATTGAACTATTAAAACAAGATAATATTCAATCTGCAACTTATGCATTATCGAAATGGGAAGAGTTTGTTGGAATAAGCGCTAGAAGCGATAGCTTACATAATAGACGAAGCCGTGTAATTGCAAAGTTAAATAATACTGATAGTAGCACAAAAGAGTTTCTAGAAGCCTTGGCCAATAACTTTGTATCAGATGAGTCTGCAGTAATAATTCCAAAGAATGAAAGCTATACTATGGAATTAAAGTTTACAAAAGACATGTGTGAAGATACCAATGGTTTACAGCAAACCATTGAGGAGTTTAAGCCAGCACATATTGGTTATGAAGTTTGGGAAGAACAATTACTTGAACAAAAATTGATTGTTTCAGGGCTAGTTATGGCAGAAGAAGAAACACAAATTAGTATGAGTAAATTGTTAAGCGATATTGAAATCGAGCACAATCTCTATTATGGAAGTGCAATTGGTTATGAAGAAGTAATTGAAATAGGAGGATAATATGGCACAGTTTCCGGGACTTAGTTTAACCCTACAAGGGAATAAAATGATTTTAAAATCAGCAACAGGGAGAGTTGATGATAGATTGATCATTACAAAGGCAGTAATAGGAGATGGACAATTAACAAAAAGTATTGATAGCTTAACATCTCTTGTTAATCCTAAATTAGAAATTGGATTAAGTAATATCAAAGAAGTAACAAATGGGCAAATGCAGTTACAATTTAACTTTGATAATAAAAAAGTTGAAACAGGCTTTTATTGGAGAGAAGTTGGTATATATGGAAAGACCGGTGACAGTGGGCAAGAAAAGCTGATTGGATATTCTAACGCTAGTGGATTAACCTCTTATATTCCAGATAAAACAAATGCAATTCCAATGCAGCGCCTATTGATTGCTTTAGGGGTTGGGGACAATCCTAATGTAAAAGGTATGCTTGATTTATCTACTGCTGTTACTAGAGAACAACTAGATGAATCTATTAAAGCTCATAATATAGCTACAAATGCACATCAAGACATTTTTAATAAAAAGTTAGATATTAGCTCGGATCAGTACGCTAAATCTATTGCTAAACACAATCAAGGCATTCAAGTGACAAAAGGCAATAATTCACAAGAAATTATTAACTTTATTACAGATAACTACAACGATAGCGATATCAATAAAGTTCTTAATCTAGGAACACTTAAAGGTTTATTGGGACAGGGGGCTATCGTGGCATCTAAACTCGATGCTAATGCTGGTTTCGTAAAATTCGCCAATGGTTTCACTATCCAGTGGGGAGCGTTTAATAACGTACCAATAGGGGGTACAATTTCATTTCCTGTTTCCTTTGATAAAGAGTGTTACGTAGTAGTTGGTAATGACGTGAATGGTAACAATGTTGATAACCAGGTCCATTCGTTTAGAGAGCATACTAGAACAGGGGTTAAAGTATATTCTCAGGCGGCGAAAGATGGATTAAATAAAACTAGTGCTTGGGGCAGATATATCGCAGTAGGTAATTAAATAATCCCTAGTGCGAACCAGTAATATGATGCAGCATATCTATCACTCGCCACAAATACAGCTTTTGTATTGTTGCTTTCGCTTACAGAGTTTGCAAAATATCTTGGTGTATCTGACCCACTCCAATACGCATCAATCGCATTTGCCATGAATAGAGTCTTAAAACGAATAGGGAATGTTACTTCTGTCTTGGTTACATTATCTTGGCCACCAGTTCCCCACTGGAGATAGTTTAATAAGTGCCTATAGGACTACAGCATGGGAGTAGGTAATTAGCTGATTCCAACGCACAGCCATGTAAAGTTACCGGCGTTGCCTCGATTAGTTAAAAAGCGAATAGATGTTCTGTTGTTATTTGAAAATCCACTATTCCAAGACACAAAGAACTCATCTCCTCGTGTCGAAGTTCCTGCAGAATCATCACTACATATTGCCATTAACACCCTACAGCTGATAGGTAATGTTACATCACTATACGTATTTTGATTTAAAAACCAAGTTAATCCCCACTGGGTATTAGGATATACCAACGGCTATCCAATTACCCCACAAGGCAGTCCTCCCAAGGCCTATACGCCGACCTGTTAACATAAATCTTGTATTATCTGTTAAAAACATAGATAGTACCAGAGGGTCCCCTTCAGTGTTTATATCTGCACCTGAAATACTAAATACTGTAGTAAACGCTATTGGATAACTAATATACGAGTTTTGCTGTACGTTAAAAAATTTTCCCCACTGGGGAGTTATCTTAGTAACTCAATGGCTTTTCGTAACTCACGAATAGTCTTATGAGTGTATACTCTAGTGGTAATATCGCCTTGTTTATGGCCAAGCAATGAGCGTAAAGCGTTAGGTGGTGCGAGTGGGTCGAGGAGACTCGTAAATGTGTGACGAGTGTCGTGGATAGTATGCTTGCATTTAAGGACTTTCATAATATTCATAAAATGCTTGCGAAATGTAGTGTAACTGATAGTAAATAGATAATCGTTGGTATCGATGTATAACTGCTCTATTAACGGTATGATGCGGTGGTGTAAAGGTATGACACGACCTTCACCGGATTTTGTTTTAGCATGGCTTACAATAAGGTATGACGATCGTCTATTGATATCTTGTTTTCGCAAATTAAGGAGCTCACCTATACGGAGACCTGTATATAGAAGTATTAAAATCATGCGAGAATAAGAAGTATCCACCGCCCATAATTTATTAATTTGTTGGCGAGTGAATACTCTTCTCCTAATCGTCGGTATGTTAGGGCCTAGATTTAAGTGTAAGGCGTAATTAGTGATAGGATAATCTTGTATAATAGCGTAATTAAATAATTGATTAAGTAATGTACGGACTTTCTTACATGATGAGTAGGAAAGTCCTTTTACGTGCATGGAATTAATCACATTTTGGAGGTGCTGAAAATGAATATCCGTGATAGGCATATCCGCTATGTTGGATATGTGTTTAAAAGCAATGTGATAAGACTTAATAGCACTCTTAGAAACAGACCGTGAGTGAATCGGCAACCACTCGTTAAATAGTTGCCTTAATGTAATGATATTGCGTTGCATACGTTTTAATATAACAAGGTGACGGCGCATAATTTAACCTCCGAAAGGATATTACTATGAATCAATATATATTTATTTTAAATGAGATGGGCGAGAGAATTACGTCCATTGTGGATAACACAGTAACAAAAGAACAGTTGTTAACAACTGCAAAAGAACAATGGCCAGATGCTGCCGATTACATTTACTCCGAAAATGGTGACAACATGCTTGACGAGTTTATGAAAGGCAAATTCTATGTAGACGGCAAGTTCGTTGAACCGCAAGCAAAAGAGCCAACAAAGGCGGAAAAAATCGCTGAAATTAGAAATTATTATAATGGGCGTTTTGAAACGTTAGAACAAATGTTATTAAGACGTCGCTTGGTTAATGGAGATATTACAGACTTGCAAGATCAGTTTAAGAAACTAAATCAAGAAATGGTATTAAAAATCAAGGCGGTGAAATAATGGATAAGTTCGAAATTAAAAGCGATATTCCTGTTATGAAGTTTTGTGAGTTTTGCTATGAAACATTAAATCAAGACGGAACATGCCCTACCGAAGGCTGCATTCACAACGATTTAATGGAATTTGAGGAGGCAAACGAAGATGAAACTTCCAGTCCTTCACGACCTTAAAGCTGTTAAAGGTGAAACTATTTCAGTTAATATTGGATATTCTAATATCGTTGAAGCCGACAGCTTGTTCGCTTGCGTTCGTAAATTAGCGAATGACGAGGAATATCAAGCGAAATTTAATATCGATGTATCTACGGACGATTTAGAGGCTGATGAAAACTCTAAAATCGTCCTTTCTTTAAATACAAACGATTTAAAGGTCGGAAGCTATAAATGGGACTTATTCTTATGGAGTGGCGACCACCCTATTAAATGCCTAGTTAAAGGGCAAGTTAATATAATTGAAGGAATTAGCAATAGGGGGAAACAATGAATGATGTAAATATTCACATTAACGAAGAAAAAGACCGCATCAAAGTTAAAGACAATACACAAATCATAAAACTGCAAGGACCAAAAGGCGACCCTGGACCACCTGGCGAACAAGGGTTGCCTGGAGTTCAAGGGCCACCAGGACCTCCTGGTAAGGACGGAGTTAACGGAGAAAAAGGTGAACAAGGCTTGCAAGGTCCTCCTGGGCCACCAGGAAGAGACGGAACTAAAGGTGAACAAGGAATTCCTGGACCACCTGGCCCAAAAGGTGAACCGTTCAAATATTCCGATTTTACTGCTGAGCAATTAGCATTACTTAAAGGCCCTAAAGGAGACCCTGGAAGCGGTGGTGGACAAGTAACTTCGCAACCAATCGAAATATATGAAGTAGTTTGGGGTAATGCTAAGGCTGGAGCATATGGTGCGGACAGAGGATATTTAGCATTTGACCCATTAACTGGTTGGGGGTACTTGCATTTTGATTTTAATTTGACTAACCCTTCTGGCAATGGGGGTATGGTCGCACAGCTCCCACCAAATTCGCCGGTTGCTGTGAGACTAATCGAAAAAAGTGTTAATGTAAATAATAATAGTATTTATGTTGAACGAAACAGCCGTATAATTAAGGGCTGGGGTGTACCGGCAAACACTCGGTATATTATTGATATTATTGGTTATTGGAGAAAGGGATAAAAGAAGAATGTGGAATTGGCAGTTCGAGCTGAACGACATTTTAACAACGCTTACCATCGTAGGCGTAGTAGCAGGAGCAGGATATAGATTACTGATTATTCCGCTGCTTGAAAAATTAGATTTGCAAAGACTGCAAGATAATTTAATGATTCAAGAGAAAATGGGTAGTTTAATTGAAACGTTAAAAGACCTAAAGGAAGAAATTAAGTTATCTCGTGAGCAACGCACAAAGGCATACACAGAGCATGTGAAATTAACTTCACGTGTGGATAGCATTGAATCTCGAGTTGATGATATAAAGGAAGGTCTTCATGAACATACCACCAAAACTCATCAGTACAGTTAAAAAATCATACCAATCTGTAAGGGTGGCCAACTTTCACCCTACTGGAATATTCGCTACACGGGCGCTAGTATTTATTATGCTAGTGCCTATTTTATTGGTAGTGACTGAATATATTATGTCATTTGCTAAAGGTTATGTAACAGATGATATGAATAAGCTGATTAATGTTGGTATCAATATTATTGATCATATCTTTATTCCAAGTGTTTTGACGGCTATCGTAGGGTTCTTGGGACTTTGGATAGATAGAAATAATAATGGTATCCCAGACCAATTAGAAAAGGAGGATAAAAGATGAAAGTATTTATTAATCCAGGACACGATATTAATTTAGACAGTGGTGCAGTTAATCCTGTGTATGGCACACGTGAGTGCGATGTAGCACGTGATGCGGGCAAAATGTTGGCACGGTATTTAGAGACTGCAAGATGTGAAGTTAGAACCCTGCAAGATGATGATTTAGGCCTTGTATGTGCTGAATCTGATTCTTGGGGTGCAGATATCTTTGTATCACTTCATTGCAATGCTTTTAACACGCAAGCTAGAGGTACAGAAACTTTGTACAAGTCCTTTAATGGGCAACGACTAGCAAATGACATTCAAAGCCAAATCATCAGAAGCATTAATACAGTTGATCGTGGTGTTAAAAAACGTGATGACCTTTGGGTGCTAAATGGTACAGATGCAACAGCTGTATTAGTTGAAATGGCATTTATTGATAACGAAGAAGACCATGATATGTTAACTAATGATTTAGACACTATCGTTCGTGCTATCGCTAGGGGAATTACTGACTACGCAGGAGGGCAATAATGCATGAAAAAATCAAAGTATTATTTAATAACTCTACTTACCGCTATGTTATTATCGGTTGTATTGGCATCATCTTCATCCTTTGCGCAGGATATATCCTCTACCAGCCAAACGGAAGCGACTATCAGCGTACCATTAACGCAGTGGAACGAGCTCAAGAAAAACAACGAGAAAGCCTTGAGCTCAATCGAAGCATCCAGTATTCCATTGACCGAAGCTCAGAGCTTAGTCATGAAGCAAAAGACCGAGTTGACCGAAGCACACAATACAATCAACAAATTGGAAAACGAATTGATGCAAGCCAAGCTTCAATCAATGAAGCAAGAAGTTACCTTAAACGAAATGCAGAACTCTTTGACCGAATTGAAAGGGCAAATAGAGAACGACAAGAAAACCATTAAACGCTTGCGGATGCAACGAAATGTATCACAAGTGTTAAGTGGTGGCGCAATTATAGGGGTAGCGTTCAAACATTAAGGAAGTGATCCATACATCTCCATAGCGTGTAATGGTGGATACACGCAACTATAAATAAAAGAGCCTACTAACCTAAATTAAATCTATGTTGGTAGGCTCTATTTTTGTTTGTAAAAATCAAAATAAATACTTGCCTTTATACACGATATAGGGTATAATAAAGGTGTAAGGAGGTGAAACCATTGAAAAGGAAGAAAATAAAAAAGTGGCTACCCTTAGTAATAGCTATCATCCAACTAGCAACTGCGGTGATAACGGCGATTAATAAGGAGTAACCACAGGGGCTCGAAAGAGCCCCACTCTTCCTCATTATTATAGCAATGGGACATATATGATTTCAAGATTAACTTTAATAATTAGTATTATTGCTCTTATATTATCCGTTTATAATTTATTAGTAATATTAGGAGTACTGAAATGAAATTAGATGATGTAATGACAACACAAGAGGCAGCAGAACGTTGGAATGTTACTGCTGATTCTCTTAAACAAAACTGTAGAGGTCGTGTTAAGAATGGATTTAAGGAAGGCGAGTTTAAGAAGTCTGGAAAAATGTGGCTAGTTACACGGCAAGGTATGGAACGGCTATATGGTAAAGAAGTATAAATAAAAGTTTGCCTTTCATTATATCTTCATGTATGATTAATGAAAGGATTATAAACTAATCTTAACAAAGGTTGTGATGTTGAGGAGGCAAATATAATGAAAGGAAAAGGACAACAAAGCACTATCTATGATGTTGCAAAATACATAATTGATAACTTTGGGCCAATGTCAGCAATGAAGCTACAAAAGTTAGCTTTCTATTCGCAAGCCATGGCATTAGTGTGGGATGATGTTCCTATCTTTGAAGATGACTTCGAAGCATGGCCTAAAGGTCCTGTTTGTAGAAATCTATTTCAAACACATAAAGGCATGTTTATGATTGAGGATTCAGAATTTTTGGAAAGTTATGAACCAGATGTAAACAGAATATGTGATGATCATAAAGCTACTATAGATACAGTATGTAATAGTCTTAAAGATGTATCTGGATATGATTTGAGCCAAATGACACATTCGGAAGCACCTTGGGTAGATGCCAGAGGTGGATTACCAGCTGGTGCACATTGCAATACTATTATTACCAAAGAATCCATGGAAGAGTATTATCAAGGGCATTGGTAATATGGCAAATAAAAAAGGCAGAGCGATAATAAAGAGTTCTGAAAAACCAATCTCTAAAATACGTAACTTTGATACAGAGTTATTTAAATGGTTTTTTAAATCATATTACAGTGAGCATAAATGCTGGTGTGAGTTAGGCGGGAATGATGTTATTACTAATATTATTCATAAACTAGAAGACTATTCTACACAAACTTGGTCTGTAGTAAAATCTGCATCTGGTGGAAAACGTGAAGGCAATGGGAGTAACAACCACTATATTCCAGCTACTACATTACCAAAAGAATATCAAGAGAAATATATCAAATCTGGTTACATGAGAGATTTTGAAAAAGTATTCTCTTTACGATTAACTGGCAAAAAGAGATTAATTGGATATGTATCAAATGGAACTTTTTACCCTTTATGGTACGATAATGATCATTTAGTATTTCCAGTTAAGCATAAAAGATAATAAAAGCCACTGCACAGATGATGAGGTTAATACATGCATTCAATAAAAGGAAAATAACGTTTGCCCCTTATTTGCCCCTTTTTGAAATGTAGAATTTAAATAATACAGTTTTGGTGCGGAGCGTTGAGTATAAACCCTCAATCCGCACCAAAATATAAGGACCTACAGTTTGCTGTAGGTCCTTTTTACTATGACTTTAAAAGTTGTAGGTATATATAGGAGAGAGAAATGAATAAAAAATATTTTGTATTGATGCTGCTTTCACTAGCATTATCTAGTCAGTTTAGTTTAGCGGCAACAGTGGACGGAGTAAACCCCAATACCAGTGCTGAACTGAAAAATAATGCAAAGTCAAATCAGCCTGTACAAACTAAAGCTCCTGTGAAATTAGATTTTATTGAGATTATTCCTGGTGCTTTTAAAGCTGTTATAAGGGATAAATCTATAAATCCAAAAAAGCTTTCAATTGAAGATGAAATTACATTAGAACGGAAGGAGAAGGAGCACGCTTCTCAGCGATTAAAAATATCAGAAAAAACTGATTTTGGTAGTGAATACAAAACGTTTGATCCACTTTATAATGATAAGGATGAACAAGCACTAAAAGAAATTAAAAACTATAATACTGAATCAACACGTAATCAAGGTTATTTTATTGGTGGTCGAGAAAAACCTTTACGCATCGTGAGCCCATATATGAAAAAGAATGGTCAAGGAGAGATTAAGCTAACAAATCCCATTAATACTAAAGATTATAGGACGCGTGCTGATCGGGATAAAGCAAATGAAAAGGCAATTCGAGAGTATTTAGATCAAAATAAAGGGCATGATTTATTTACCGTTCGCTCTAAACAGGAAATAAAAGAGTCACTAGAGAGCCTTTTGAAACCTATAGAATTAATTGAGTATCCTATCAATAATCCCAAAGATTATAAAATGATGCCTATGATTCCTGGTTTCCCAAAGAAAATACCTGGTTTTGCAAAAAATATTCATATGCATAGTAATCCAAGTTTTTTTCAAGGCAGGGCTTACGTACAACTTACATTTGGAGGTACACCGGAACAATTAAAGCCATATATTGATGAAGCACGTTCTAACTCTAAAGTGGTTATTTTAAAATCTGATTTATCCCATGTGTATGTTAAACAATTTATTGATTCGAAGATGGACTATGCAGATTCCCTATCTGCATTAATCCCAAGGTCGATACTGACTGTAAAGAATACAACTGTGCCGATGGGTAAATTTATACAAGAGCGACAAGACCATCCAATTGATAAATTTGTAGATGAAATATATGAGTTAGAAAATCAAGTGCTAGCAGAATTTAATAAGGTACAGATTGCAGATGAAGACAAAAGTGCAAAGTATAAGAGATATTTTGAAACTCGTAAACGAATAGAAGATGCGCGAGATGCATTAAAGCCTAAACAAGATTATGAAAATAAGCGTGCCAAAGATAAAGTGTATCCAACTTATACTGAAAAAGAAAATCGAAAGCTTCAGCAACAATATTTGCATAGATTGTCATATAATGAAGATTCAGTAGAAATACCTGATAATTATGTATTATATGTATTTGATTTTGGTGGCAGTTGGAATCATCCCTATTCTTTAGGTGCTGCAGTCAGTCCAGATAGTAACTATATCATTTATTTCTGCCAACAAGGTTGATTGTAAAAATAAAAGGTAGCAACAATATATGTTGCTACCTTTTTACTATATCCATATTGGCAGAATTTCATATTATATGTACAATCATAGTAATTAATAATTTAAATTGTTTTGAGAATGAGAGTGTTTTATGAAATTTAACTATGGTGATACATTGCGTATCCGAAATGAGTTATATACGATCCTAGGCAAAATTCGTTACATTGATACTCATAGGAAAATTTGGTATAAGTATAAGTTGGTTAAACATAAGAATAATGCTGAGTTTTGGATCAGTTGGAATGAAAAACATGATGTATATCAGTTTACAAAGTTATGTGGCAAAGTAATACCATCTGATATGAACGTAGTTCATCGAAGTTATCAGATGGCAATAGGTACAAGAGGGGATATAGATATGGATATAGATATTGGTGCTTTCTCTCGTTATGAAGAGTATGAAGATGATAATGGCACTCATATACTTACTATTGAAAAACGGACTCATACGACAGAGTATTCCAAAGGTGTTTATGTTGATAAAAAATATGTGTTGCTTGAAAGCAATGCAGAGATAACTAAGGCTATTCTAGATAAAATGGATACTGTTAAGAAGGTGAGATTCATAGGGCCAATTATTTGGTTTTTGGCAAATTTCTTTAAGAATAAATAAAAGGTAGCAACAATATATGTTGCTACCTTTTGGTTTGCTCTAGAATTTAGTTGTTAGCTGTTTGCTTCAGCTGGTTGTAATTGTTCAAGTTCTGCTTCTTTAGCATCTAATTCTTTTGCGCCAAAGTGTGCAAGTACACAGAATGTAACACAAAGAACACATGCTACCAACAAGAGATAGAAACCTGCATTCCAACCAAATTTATCTGCTAACACACCGAATAGTGTTGTACCAAGGTTGGCACCGACGATGTAACTCATGAAGCCGCGAAGACCAACGGCAGAGCCTACAGCGAATGGAGGTACAATATCCATAGTTTGTACAGATGCTAAGAATTGAGGAATGTAGATTAAGCAACCTACGACAGCAGCAAAGAATGTAACCCATAATAGGGATTCACTTTGCCAATAGCCAAAGATACAGAAGAAGATAATACTTACTGCAATGATTGCTGGTGGCATACGATAACCTTTAAAGAATTTATCGGAAATATAACCTGCAAAAATTGTAGAAGGAATGGCTGCCCATTCGAAGAATAAGAATGCGATGGACATTTCTGCTTTAGAGAAGCCTTTTACTTGTAATAAGTAAATAGGCAACCATGTAAGCATACCGAAACGAATCATGTAAACGAATGTATCAACTAGAGACACATACCAAGCATTTTTATTTTTTAATACATATTGTACAAAAATTTGTCTTGTGCTTAGGTGAGGTGCTTCTGCACTTCTATGTGCTTTATGAGCTGTATCGGCAATGATTTCACTAGTTGGTGGTAAGCCTTCTCGTTCTGGACTTTCTTTAATCAAGAAGCCAATAATAACAGCTACTACAATCGCAATAATTGCAGGAATACCGTAGCTGCCTAATTGCCAGTGATCAGTAGTGGTGAAGTATAACGCAGCAGCTACGATTGGTGCTACGATACCGCCACCAAGATTATGGGAGATATTCCAAATTGCCCCAAAGCGACCACGTTCTTGTTTTGGATACCATTTAGCGAGTGTGATGAAGGATGGGCCTACACCAAAGCCTTGGAAAAAACCATTAAGAACTACTAATACTAAGAAGAAAGCGAGGCTGTCGGCAAAGCTCATAAAAATATTGATTATTGCACAGCAAATAAGACCGAAAGCCATAAATTTTGCAGGGCTAGCTTTGTCAGCAAGACTACTCATGAAGCCTTTACTTAGACCGTAGGCGATAAGCATACCACTAGATAGCAAACCGATTTCCGTTTTGCTCATGTGTAAGATATCTGATAAAAAATGAGTTGATAAGGCAAAGTTGTTACGAACGATATAGTACGCAGCGTAACCAATAAATATACCGGCTAGAGATTGAAATCTATATTTGTAATATAAATTCATAATCATATTCTGTGGAACCGATGGTTTTGCCTCTTTTGGTTGTAGAAATGAAAACATAGTTATTACCTTTCTTTCATAATAACCAAATTCTAGTGCACTGCTAATAATACCATTTATAGACGATTTATGTAAATGATTAATGGTAGTAAATTAAGCGTTGATGTCATAAAATTTATTAATATTACAATTTATATAAATCTTTTGCAAGTATTTATTGGCAAATAAAGAAGATAAAATTTTTATAAAATATTGACAAAGTTATTTTATAATTGTATATTAAAGGTGACATACTGGCGTGTCGTTAAAGGGATTTAGAGAGAGTTAGCCAGACTGACATACGATATAGTTCGAGAGTAACTATATACATAAAAAGGCATGCCGCTGAGAGACGAGAGAAGGGTGGTGTGCCTTTTTTGTATGCCTAATTTGCGTAATTAAATCTATAGTATTATGTATCCATAAATCATTTTTATTCTCTAATTTTTTAAATATAAAATTTTATTAAAATGCAGCTGTTTGTGAGTTTAAGGAATAGACTAAAACCTCCTTATGTAATACAATGTATTACATAAGGAGGTGCTTTATATGGCAAATATTTCAGTCCGTTTAAATGAACAAGAAGAAGAGTTATTTAAAACATATGCCGAGTTTATGGATGAAACACTTTCTACTCTCTTTAAGAAGGCTTTACTAGAAAAGATTGAAGATGAATTTGATCTTAAGGTAGGTCAAAAAGCATTAGCAGAATATAAGCAAGATCCTGTTACTTATTCTGTGGCGGAAATGCGTGCAAAATATGGCTTATAAACTTGAGTTCTCTAAACGATTTGACAAGCAATTTTCTAAACTCGATAAATCAACACAACGTTATCTCTTTAATTGGCTTATCAAGAACGTAGATAATGTAGAAAATCCTAGATATTCAGGAAAATCACTAATAGGTAGTAAGACAGGGCTGTGGCGTTATCGCATTGGTAATTATAGAGTCATTGCTGATATTAATGATGATAGATGTATTATTTTAGCCTTAGAAGTGGGGCACAGAAAAGATATTTACAAATAGAGGATATACTATGAAATACTTACGTCGTGAACTTAATCAAGTAGAAAAAGAATACTTAAAACAATTTGGACAAGACTCTCTCAATCGTGTTGTTCTTCACGATCCAGATACAAAGGATAAACAAGAAGTACAAGATACGATTGATATTCTAAAAGACGCTATAGCTAAGAACAAACCTCTAGAACAAGTTCCAGAGGATATGTGGCGCCTTATTGAGTTTTAAATTACCTGAGTAGCTATATAACATGTACAGCAACTCTTTTATATGGTTTATTTAATGGAGATATGAATGAAGTTAAAAGGACTTATACTTGTTGTGACCGCATTGGCTGCTAATATAGGAATAACAAATGCTGAGCAGGTATCTACTCCATCTGTAGGAACACCTTTGGGCACAAAGACTACTCAAGTTGATAGAGCCCAATCTTTAGAGGTTATGCCTTATGTGGAAAGTAAAGTAACGGGTGAAACAGAATTATCTTATGCCGTTATGTATCTTGCTAAAAAAACATATAACGAACAAATATTACAGCAGCGAGATGAAGAATCGCGTATGCATGCACATATTGAGGAACATAATAGAAAAATAAGAAGTACGCCACAACGAGACTTAATTAAAAATCCTTATACTCGAGAAGAAATTGAAAAACAAATTGTAGATGCTATTAATTTTAGAGAAAGCATTAAGTATCCTGTTAATGATAAGGAATATTACAATCATATAGATGTAGATAAAGTGAATGATTTATCCGGTTTTCCAAAGAAAATACCTTCTTTTGCCAAGAAGGTTGATATTCATTTAAAGCCGCCTAAGGCGATTGAAGATGGTCGGTACATTCAAGTTTCTTTCACAGGAAAACCATCAGAGCTAAAGCCTTATATTCAAGATGCAGAAAATCATGCTAAGGTTGTTATTACTAAGGGTGAGGCTGAACGTGTTTCTATTAAACCGTATGAAGATGTTAAGATGAAGTATAGAAAATATCTGTCTACTATATTGCCAGAAGAATGGATTGAAGTAACTAATACATTCAATAATATGTATCAATATAAGATGGCGCTAAGTAATGAGAATATTAAGCGAAAGGTGGATCGTGAGCTCTCTAACCAAATGAACAATCAAATGGATTTGGACTTAGAGCAAGATACTAGTCAATTAAGTTCTGATAAAGTGTTGTCCAATGATGAAAATAAGGCTTTACAGAAAAAATATTTAGGTTACTATTCGTATAAGGAAGTAAAGCAACCATTTAACGCAGATTATACATTCTATATCTTTAAATTTGATTATTTATATAATATGTTTACTGTTGCAGGTATGGCCGTTAATCCAGAGCAGACTAGAGTCATTTATTTTATTAATACAGCACAATAAAAATAAAAGGCACATTGTTTTATGCGCAGACCATCTATATATGTATTATTTAAGATGGTAGTTAAAACAATGTGCCTTTATAATGTACTTTTTGTTATAGGTTGTAGAGTTCAGGTTTGCGATCTCTAAAGATGTTAATTTTGTTACGGATATCTTCGACTACAGCGAGGTCGATATCTACGGAAGCAATACCTTCGTTAGTGTCCATTTCGAGTAGGTTTGTACCCCATGGATCATATACCGCGGAGTGCCCTGTACTTTGAACACGGCCTACTGTGCCGCAGCCGTTTACGGCACAGACGAAGAGTTGGTTTTCAATAGACCGCACTTCATTGAGTACTTGCCAGTGTCGTAGACGCATAGTAGGCCATTGAGCAGGCACAAATAATAATTCTGTGCCAGGCAATGCAGCCATTCTTACAAGCTCAGGGAAGCGGATGTCGTAACAGATAACAGTGCTACAAGGAATCCCATCGAGTTCAAAATGAGTTGTATGAGTACCACTAGCAAAGTATTTGTCTTCTTTAGCGGGGCTAAAGCCGTGCATTTTGGAATATTCACCTACGAGAGTACCTTCACGGTTGTATGCATAAGATGTATTGAATACTAGATCATCTTTTGACACAGCTACAGATCCGCCCACAATATTTACATTATGTTCTTTAGTGAATGCACTTAATAGGGCTTTGGTGCGGTCCCCATTATTATCGGCAATATTGATTAAATCTGTGGATGGATAAAAACCAGTGTTCCAGGTTTCAGGTAATACAATAATATCAGGATTTTCTGTAAGTGATTGAGTGAGTAACTCTTGAACGCGATTGTAGTTATATTCTACGTCGTTTACGTGAACGTCCATTTGTAAGAGGGCTAAGCGTTTTTTCATGGCAAATCCTTTATCGATTAAAAGCGTATAATTTTAGTGATTTGTATTATAATTAGAATATTAAAGCATTCCATTCTAGATTACAACTTAAAGTATTCCATTCTAGATTACAACATAAATTATCGTTAAAGGTGTTTTAGAGTATATATCTCTTTAGGTTATAAATCATCTGTTTTAGCTATACGTATATGGGGGAAGTTTTTACTATTCTTCATAGAAATGTTATAATATTCTGTATATAATTGTGTTCTAATAGAGGAGGACCTATGAAACGGATTCCATTGGTAACACTATTAGTTGTCGCATTGACAATGGTTTTAGCAGGATGTGGACTGCTTTCACAAAAAACAGAGCCTACTAGTTCAGCGCCACCAGTAAAAGAAGTTAAGATGGTACATCCATCGGGCATTCCTGTCCTTATGTATCATAAAATTGGCGACGATAAAGATAATGATGCGGTTATTCGTGAGGATTTATTCAGAGAACAAATGAAGTTCCTCAAGGATAATGGCTATAATCCATTGACGATGGACCAATTGTATGAATACGTTGTAAATGGTGCTGCAGTGCCAGAGAAACCAGTTGTATTAACCTTTGATGACGGATATGCTGATACGTATTCTATCGTATATCCACTTATGAAAGAATATGGTTTTGCAGCTACTGTATTTATCAATCCTGGCGATGTAGGCACTCGGTTAACTTGGGATCAAATTCGTGAAATGCATAAGAATGGTATCACCATTTCTAATCACGGGTTCCAACATATCGAAATGGGCCAATTGTCTGAAGCTAAGCAAATAGAAAATATTACGAAGGCTCAAGAAGCTCTTGCAAAAGAAGTAGGCATTAAGGATAATCCTTGGTTCTGCTACCCTTATGGAGATAAAAATGAATTCACCGATGCTGCCACTAAAAAAGCGGGCATTAAAATGAGTATGGCCATGAAATCTGGCTGGGCTCATACAGGTGATAATCCATATAACATTTTGCGTGTTTGGGTTGGTAATGCTGTTGATATCAAACATTTTGAAGAACGCATTAGCACCGAGCATTTCACTGATTTATAAGGAGAAATACATTGTTCAAAAAGAATTGGGTAAAGTTCATCATCATGGTGTTCCTATTTACCGTTGTAACCTCACCATTCGTGGTGCTCTTTGGACCGTTTAATAATGTAAAGCGCGCCGTTATTGGTGCCATATTGCAATCTCGCCATCCTCATTACATTACATGGCTATTCAGTGAAGATGAATTGCAATCTATTTTGGGCACTGTTGGTGTTGTTAAAAGCCAAGATTTGTTCAAGTTTAATGCTCGTGAAGATAAGAGTTTAAACCTTGAAAAAATTCAGTCTGCTCGTTATGTAGGCTATATTCTTGAAATTCCAGATCCTCGTCGTATTGAAGTCGGTACAGCTGCTAATATTCAAGAAAAAGGCGATACTACAAGTAATATTGCGAAGATGAATAATGCGGTAGCTGCTATCAATGGCGGTGGTTTCCACGATCCTAATGGTACTGGTACAGGCCGTTTGCCATATGGCTTTATCTTGCATGATGGTGAATATGTCATCGGTAAAGATGTAGGACCTGAGGAAGCGGTAGACTTTGTAGGCTTCTCTAAATCTGGTAACCTTATTGCAGGTAACTATGACAAAACACAACTTGGTGATATGAAAGCCATGGAAGGTATTACCTTTGGCCCACCTCTTATCGTAGATGGTAAGAAGATGATTACTGAAGGCGATGGCGGCTGGGGCGTAGGTCCACGTACTGCTATCGGTCAAAAGAAAGATGGTACAGTACTATTCCTCGTAATTGATGGTCGTCAACCAGGTTATTCTCTTGGCGCTACATTACGTGACGTACAAGATATTCTCTATGAAAAAGGTTGCTATATTGCAGCGAATTTAGATGGTGGTTCTAGTTCTACGCTATACCTCAATGGTAAAGTAGTAAACAAACCAGCCGATTTGTTAGGGGAACGCATGATCCCAACGGCGTTTATCGTGAAATAGGAGGACAGATGAAACCTTTTACGCGTGTACTGAGCGCCTTTGCGGTAGGTATTCTTCTGCAAGGTGGGGTGTACCTATACCTTGATCAATATATGTTTGCACCGACTACGGATTTTAATGTGGCTGGTGCTTCAAAGGATGATACTAAGAACTTTCCTGATGTAAAGGAAGGAACTAAATATGTATCTTATGACCGTCAGTTCATGGCGGTTGTTACTGAAAGCTCTTTAAAAATTTATAAGGCTAATGAAAGCAAGCCTACAACGATTGATTTGAAGGGCCGTTCTATTAGTTACTTTAGTTGGATGCCTGACCGTAACTATGCTATCATGGGTCTATATGACTCTAGAGAGGTTGTTATGGCTCGTCTCAATGCGGATGATCCTGAACATGAAGTAGATACTAAACTTGAAGATTTGCCTCGTAACAGTAAAATCGTAGATGCTGCGTATTCTGAAGCGACAAACGTTGTTTATATGAAGGTAAAGGTTCAAGAACACGCATATCGCATTTATCGTACTGATGCTAACTATGATACGCGTCGCGTTTATATGCAAGCTACAGATATTGGTCATATTGGCGTATTCTATGATGAAGATAGATTCTTCTATGATAATGCCAAGACTGGGGATATCTTCATGTTTAATGGTATTGAAGGTGGTTGGCGTGTTATCAACCCACCAGGACGATTCCGCTTAATCGGTGTTGATATGGATAAAACTATCTATATTGCTCGTGTTGATGAGGATAACAATGCCTTAACTGTTTACACTGGTAAACTCGGTGTAGGCTTCAAACCAGTTTATAAATACAATCATCCAACAACATTCAATGAATTAACATTGTCTGATGTAAAAACTATCATTAAGGATGGTAGTGACGAAACTACGAAGGTAACAGAAGATGATACATCTTCTAAATCTTCTAGTGATAGCAAAAAGAAATCTTAAGAAAAAGCCTTTATAATGATTCATTATAAAGGCTTTATTCCTATACTAGTTTGTACTAAAAGGATATATATGAATATATTATTTGTACGACTCAGCTACATAGGCGATATACTACATGCTACACCTGCAGCACGCTGGATTAAAGAACACTATTCAGAGGCAAAGCTCCATTGGATTGTAACACCTAGTATGGTAGAACTTTTAAAGAACAATCCCTATGTAGATGAAATCATTCCATGGGAACGGGATGAATACGAAGCACATTCTAAAAAACTACATATTCCAACGATGTGGCGCATGTGGTGGGAGCTTAGAGATAAGTTGAAACCGTATAAATTTGATGTGGCTGTGGATGTACAAGGGCGACTCATAACAGGGCTCGTTTTATTAGCATCAGGTGCACCTATTCGCCTTGGCCTTGGTGGTACAAAAGAACTAAATTGGCTGTTTACAAACTACAAAGCAAAGCCAAGTACGGATCATGTTATTAAGCGATATATAGAGGTAGCAGAATTACTGAATACTGCTGTTACAGAGCATAGTGACCTAAATGTATCCAGTGCTGTTTCTGAGGATAATGTAAAACCTTGTATAGCAAATGGGGTAACTGGTAAAAAGCTATACCACATGGACTTTTTTGTGCCACCTAATTTGCATGTTTGGGCAGAAGAACAGTGGAAATCAATTAGTTATGACACATTTTTGGAGCGTAGCGAAGTAGAAAAGCCACTACGTGTAGGTCTTGTGTTAGGCACGTCCTGGGCGACGAAAGAGTGGCCTCAAGAGAAATGGTATTCTCTTATTAAATCCCTTCAGTATGGAGCTAATTTTGTTTGTTTAGGTGGTCCAAAGGAGGTTACTCAATACAAACCATTAATGGATTCCTTAACAGCTGATGGCCTTGATAAAATTATGCTAAATATGCTGGGGAAAACTACACTTCAAGAGGTAGGGGCTTTAATTGAAAGTTGCGATGTAGTAGTGACTGCTGATACAGGATCATTACATATTGCATTGGCTTTAAATAAACCAGTAGTAGCATTATTTGGCCCTACGGATCCTAAACTGTGGGGTCCATTAACGGGAAACTTTAAGGTTCTTGTTAATGATGAGTTAGATTGCTTAGGTTGTCGTAAACGACGCTGTCCTAAGCCTGATCAATATTGTATGTCTGGTATTGACTCCGTAAGAGTGAAAAAGGCGATTTTCGAATTGATAGGAGATAAACATGGCAAAGTTTAAAATTCAAAAAGGTTTATCCGATGCGGATATGATGAAAAACTTTAAAGATACTGAAAATTTTGAAGATACTATGCTAGATATGGAACGTTCTGCAAAGAAACCTGTAGTACATCAAAGTCCAAAACAAAAGGAAGATGCATTTTATCGTGAATTCCTTACAGAGAAGGTAGAAACATTAATTGGTAAAATGTTGCTCGACATTAAGATGGAATACTTTAAAGAAGGGGAAGGAGACTTCTCTATCCAAGTCAAAAGAGATGGTAAAAATATTGTTCTTGAAACAGCACCTAAAAAGGTAAAACCTGAAAAATAATATGATAAAGAGCATTTAGTAAAAGAATCTACCTATAAAAGGTAGGTTCTTTTGTATATTTATAAAATGTAGAAATACGGGGGTTATTATCAATAAAATTGATAAGGTTATAAGTGTACCGATGATTGTCGAATTACTAGATTTATAAATACCGATATACTTTGAAAGCTGATAAATAATAACTAAAAATTATTACGAAATAAATTTTTGTTTCTCATTAAAAAGAGCAATTAATAAGAAGAAGATTTGATTAAAAATACACGTTAAACTCTAGCTTTTTAGCACTTTATTGTGAGTTCCATCACGAAAAAATCATAAAAGAACACATGAAATCATGAGTAAATTGCATAATGTGGTTGTTGACAAAGAATTCTATAAGTAGTCTAATATAAGTATGTCTTAACGATTTGTAGAGTATTTGCCTGTGTGAGCAAGTTCTACAAAAATCGTAAAAAAATAGGTATGAGATAGTTGTGTGGTGGATGTATAAAATTACATACACAAAACTATTTCGATTTGGAGGATTAACATGGCTAAAAAATTAAGAATCTGCGAAACCGTTCTTCGTGACGGTCATCAATCTATTTTGGCAACACGTATGCGCTACGAACAAATGGAACCAGTGCTCGGCCTTTTAGATGATATTGGTTATGAAGCTCTTGAATGTTGGGGCGGCGCTACTTATGACAGCTGTCTTCGTTTCTTGAATGAAGATCCATGGGAACGCCTTCGCAAATTGAAAGCTAATTTGAAAAATACCCCATTGCAAATGTTGCTTCGCGGTCAAAATTTGTTGGGCTATAAACACTACTCCGACGACGTAGTAGAAGCATTCTGTAATGCGGCTGTAAAAAATGGTATCGACCGTATCCGTATTTTCGACGCATTGAATGACCCACGCAATATGGAAGCTGCTATTAAGTACTCCAAAAAAGCTGGTGCACACGTTCAATCCGCTATGGTATACACAATTTCTCCAGTTCACACAACTGAAAGCTTCTTGAAAGTAGCTGAAACTTTGGTAGAAATGGGTACTGATTCCCTTTGTATCAAAGATATGTCCGGTTTGTTAGGACCTGCTGATGCATATGATTTGGTTTCCACAT
>OGZV01000415.1_pt1 | contig 46000 bp, 46 predicted proteins | sample 1576861 | NCBI WGS metagenome assembly OGZV01 (sample SAMEA3541501, study PRJEB24748) | human gut metagenome | biome: human gut; feature: human-associated habitat; material: faeces | place: China | collected 2012
GAATCGTATGTGTTTCACTGTTTAGTTATCAAGGTTGTCTGTCTTGCGACAGCTTTGCTATTTTAACATGTTGTCTTCTGTTTGTCAAGAACTTTTTTAATAAGTTTTTTCAAACTTCTTCAACATTTGTTCTTTTCAACAGCCTTTCAAGTTTATCATAACTCTTTCGCTTTGTCAAGAACTTTTTTCTTTCTTTCCTCAAGAAAGAACGGAGAAGGAGGGATTTGAACCCTCGCGCCGCTATTAACGACCTACTCCCTTTCCAGGGGAGCCCCTTCAGCCACTTGGGTACTTCTCCAAGCAGTTGTATTCGTATGTCTTCTTAACATGTGTAGTTTTCTCTACAGCGGAGAAGGTGGGATTCGAACCCACGGTGGGACTAACCACACCGGTTTTCAAGACCGGCACCATAAACCACTCGGACACCTCTCCGTACGCCCGTTTTTCAACGTGCTTGACTATAATATCAAATGCTTCTTTATCTGTCAACACTTTTTTTGTCATTTATAGTCTTTTGCAAATGTCAAGTTTAAACGCAAATAAATTTTCTAAAATAAAAAAATAACTTTTTTCAGAATAATTTATTTAAAAATCAGTTATCTTTACCTTTTAATTATTATATTGTTTTTATTATATATTGTAAAAGAATAAACTATCCCCTATATGGATTATCTTCTTGTTTTTACATATTAATCATTAATTGTTAATTATTATTGTTAAATTGCCTGCTCTAACTTATACATTTCATCTGATGATTTCCATCCTAATATTTCCCTCGGATATTGATTAATCCAATTTTCAACTTTTTGTACTTCTGATTTTGAAACATCATCAAAATTAGTTCCTTTTGGAAACCACCTTCGTATCATTCTGTTTAGATTTTCATTAGAACCTCTCTCGCAGCTTCTGTACGCATGACAGTAATATATTTTAGTACGTTTTCGTTTTTTGTTACGTCTGCTTCTTTCCATTCCTTCCCAGTCAGAAAACTCTGTTCCGTTATCAACGGTAATGCTTTTAAATGTTTCCCTGAATTTCTTTTCACCTAAATCTCTTTCAATTCTGTTTAATGCCTTTACCACTTCTTCAGATGTATGATTATTTAAAAGTCTTATGATTTCCTTTCTTGTTTTTCTTTCAGTTAAAACAAGCAGCGTTTTCTCTCCTTCTCCCTGAGGTCCAACTACAGAATCCATTTCCCAGTGTCCTATTTCTTCTCGTGTTTCTATCTCCTTAGGTCTTTTATCTATGCTTGTACCTTTACTAAATCTTTTCTGTACTTTTTGTTTTCGTTTGATTTTCTTCTTTCTTCTATATGGAAGATCCGCCAATACAACATTTGGAAAGACACCTGCTTTAATATAGTTATAAAATGTTGTAAGACATATCTTCGTCTTATATTCCATTCCGTCCCTTTTTATTTCTCCCATAATGGCCGCCGGTGAATAATGGTAATCTGATATCATCATTTCAACATATTCGATAAATTCTTCATCTTTTTCATGCATTATTCTTTTTCTTCCACATTTACGTTTATTTTCTTCGTATTTAATCTGACCTTTATCATAGCTGTAAATTTCCTTTTCCGACCAGTCAGAACGATTTCTTCTTACTGTCTTTCCTCTTTTAAGTTCTCTATATATCGTTGAGTAGTGATATCCTAACTGTTCAGCTATTTTAACAGCTTTCATTCCTGACTCATACAAAGCTTCTATTTGTATTCTGTCTTCCCTGCTAAGTTGATTATACTTTTTCCCCATATCTTTATTCTCCTATGTACATTAAAAAATTTAGGAAGCAAAAATGCTTCCTAAACCAAAACAATTATTTTATTTTCTTGTTATTTCTATGTTGCTGTTATCCATCGTAATAAGTAAAGCACAATAATTAACTAATGCCTGAAAAAATGCTTGTGAGAAATTAGCTCCCTGCTCTTCTGCAATCTCTTCAAGTATTTTTTTCTGTGTTTTATCTATATATCCACAAAGCAATGCATCACGCCTTATGTATTTTGGATTAGTTCTTTCCTTTATTAAAATTCGTGGATCTATGTGATTATCTCCATTGATAAAATTTCTTACAGCTTTTCTTATAAATACAACCTGTGTTAATTCTTCCCTGACTGTCAGGTATTCTACCAACCTTAAGCATTCTTCAGTAATGTATGCTGAAAATGCAACTGCATTTTTTCTCGTTCTCTGCATGGCTATCCTTTCACTATTATTTTTTCTAACTTATTTATTATCTTATGATACTCTGCTTCTTCTCTCTCCGTTAAAACAACTTTTCCAGAAGCCAGTGCATTTTCTATATTTGCAATATCATCTACAAACTGCTCCGAAGTAAGTTCTTTTGTTTCTTCCTTGTCCCTGAACTTTTCAACATCTGACGGTTTGATTTTTGTATGTTTTGATTCTTCCGCAAGCTTTTTCTGCTCACTTGATTTTAACATACTCGCTGCTTTTTCTGCAACTCCAACTGATATGTTATCATCCAACATTGCATTAAGTAAATCTGGATCTGCATTATTATGTACTTTTTCAAAGCGTTGTACTTGACCTCTTGACATTCCTGTTGCATTAGCAAGTATATCTCTTGTTTTTTCACCTTTTATCTGAATTTTATTTTTTTCTCCATTTTCATCTTCTCCGGTAATTGACTCAACACCATTTGTTCTTAGTTCCTCAATTATTTCTTTCCAAGCCTGCATTTCATTGTATTTGTCTGCATCAGAATATTTTCTCGCCTCTTTATTCGTAGTTATGATTGCATACTTTTCCTTGTTTTCATCTGATAGTGGTAATTTGATTTTATCTAAATCTTTTACAACACATGGAATAAGTGTGTATTCATTCCAATCCTCTACTGTCTCATCATCAATTAACATGTCAATTGCCGTAATTCTTCTTTCACCACCTAGTAACATGTAATTGCCATCTTCTAGTTTTTTTACATTAATTGGTTCTGCCAAACCATAGTTTTTTATTGACTCTTTTAATTCATCTATTTTATCAATGCTGTAATTATTTTTTGGATTCTTTTTAATTTTCTTTCTTTCAATATTCGAAATTTTCAGCTTAACAATGTCTCTGCTCTTGTCATCCAATAAATCATCACCAAGCATAAATCTCTCTTCCGGAACTGTGTTTTCCTTTTTGTTTTCTTCTCCAAACCCGCTTATTGAATTTATACTAAACTTTCCCATTTTATGCTCCTTTAACTATTTAAATCACTAGGGGGTCATTAATGACCACCTGTTTTATATTATCTTCTATATATTCTATTTGTTTAAAATGTATCTTGTCAATTCTAAATAATCCTTTGTCACATTGCACTTATTTTTTCCTGAATCATATTCTAATAAAGGCTTTTGAACAAGACTGCCCTCTTCTATGTTTTTGCTATTGCCAATTGTTATAGGTAAAATGTCTTTTCCAAATTTGTTTTTCATTATTTCATAAACTACCTTTGAAACATTCTTTCGTCCATTCCATTGCGTGAAGAATATTCCACCAATTTTCAATTCCGTATTATATTGCGATACAGTTTCAAAAATACTTGTAACCAAACCCACACCTAACAGTGAACCACCATCGCATTTAAGCGGAATATATAATTCATCTGCAGCTGCTAAACCATTCATATTTATTAAAGATAGTGAAGGGCTTGTATCAATTATGCAGTAATCATATTCATCATCTAATTGAGCCAGTTTGTTTTTCAATCTGAATTGTTGTGGGGATGCCACATCAGATTTAATTATGTCCTCTGTCTTTGATAATGTTAGGCAGCTTGGTATTATATCAAGATTTTTATATTTCGTTTTTACAATACAGTCATGTATGTCTGCATCTTTATCTAATAGAAGCTTTTCTACCCCTATATGATTTCCACTATTTCTTCCTTTGCATATGTCTTCGAAAATTTCAGTAAAGTTAATTTCACTAAACATCATTGAGCAGTTCATCTGTGGATCTAAGTCTATATTCAAAACTCTCTTTCCAAAATATTCTGCCATCATATGCGATACTGTGTTTACTGTTGATGTTTTTCCTACACCGCCTTTGTTGTTAAAGAATATAATTGTTTTCATCTTTCCATCTCCTTTGTATGTTGTTCAATATATAACGTATACTATCATTGTATTATTATATTGTCAATGTATTATATACATCTTTTTTTACATTTTCTCGAAATATGTGGTCATTAATGACCACCTGCTTTTTCATGCTCTTTTATCTTACTTTTGTTGATTTCAACTCTAAGGGGTCATTAATGACCTCTAACTATTATTTCTCTTCTCCTCGTTGCATCAACATTTCATGCTCTCTTAAATTCTGTCTTCTCTGCCATTCATTCTTCATTGACTTCTTAAGAAATTGTGCTGCATTACTTAACAGCATTGCACTTGTTAATCCGATACTGCTACCATGTTCTTTTAAAACATACTGATTTTTCAAAAAATTCTGTGCAAATTCATTTCCCTGTTCAGCAGCATTATTAATCCATTCCATTCCCAATGTTCTGTTCTGATTTACGACATCACCTGCCAGATATGTTATTCCAAGTGTTACTGCCGCAGAGCTGTTTCCATCTTTAAATGACTGTTCTAAATAAGCTATACCTTTTTGCGCATTAAACACACTACCATCCTTATCTAAATACATCTTACCGAGATAATACTCTGAATATGGTTTTAGATATTCGTTGGAACACTTCATAAATTCTTTTTCTGCTTTTTCATAATCCTTTCTCTCATAATTAATTTTTCCTAAAATATAGGAAGCAAATTCGTTGTCCTGCTCTGATGCCATATTTAAAAATCTTTCTGCCTTTTCCATATTTATCTCAATCTTTTCTCCCCTGTAATATTCTCTTCCAACGTAATATTGTGCAAAAACATTTCCGTCCTCAGCAGACTTTTCAAGGTACTTGATTCCTTTTACAAAGTCATGTTGTTCATAACTCTCATCCATATAAATTTTTCCAAGGTTATACCATGAGTATTTGTTATCACTTTTTTCAAAATGTTCTATCGCCTTATCAATCTGATTATCATTCATATATAATTTACCTAACTTGTAGGAGGCAAATCCGTTACCATTGTTTTCCGCCATTTGATACCATTTAAATGCTTCATCCAAATCCTGCATTCCATATTTTTCTGATGCATATACATTTCCAAGTGTATACATTGCAATACTGTTATTTGCTTTTTCAGCTACATCTTTCAGGTACTCAATGGCTCCCAGTATTTTATCCTGATAATTTTCTTCAATGTATATTTGTGCCAGTTTATTCATAGCGTAAACATTTTTTGCTTCTGCTGATTTTTCCAAAAATTCTATTCCCTTCTTTTTGTCCTCATCAACTCCCTGACCTTTTATATACATCATTCCGATTCTGTATTCCAAATTGTCATCTTCCATTTTCTGCTCCATTGACATGAAACCTACAAAAGCCTGATCATATAATTCCTCTTTGGTATATCCGTTTTGTTCAGCAATTTCTCCCTGCTCAATCATGTTTGCAGCCTTATATGAGGCGTATGCATTTTCATCACTAATGGAAACGAATATCTTATAAGCTGCATCATAATCCTTTTCTACAGCCTGACCATAATATAACATTTTGCCTAGCATGTACTTAGCATAAACATTGTCCGGAGCATTATTAAAACATTCAAGTGCCTTTTCGTAATTCTGTTCAGTGCCTAAGCCATAATAATGCATCTTTCCAATTCTGTAATTCAAATACTGTTTGTTTTTTTCTCCACCTTTCAGCTTATAATTAAATCCTTTTAATGCTTTTTCATAATACTTATCAGCTGTGGATTGACTGATTTTTCTTCCTCTTCCATTTCTATAGACTTCGCCTAGTTCATATGTAGCAAGAAGATTTCCCTTTTCGTGTTCAGTAATCAATAAACTTATTGCTTTTTCATAATTAGGATTTTTATCATGTATTAATCTTTTTGCCAGTTTATAATTTTTGCTCCATTTATAATACACATCTTCCATTTCAACTTCCGCTTCTATAAAGTTATCATCATCTTCTACCAAATAATCTTCTGTGTTATTTAATTCTGTCCTGTTTGCTTCTTCAATGATTCTGTCAATTTCAACTTTTTCATTTTCAAATATGTTCTCTTCTCCAACCTCCTTTATTGTTTCTTCTTCGAGTTTTCTTACCTCTTTGTCATAATTTCGTATTTCCTTAAGAACCGCATTTCCCATTCTGGTATATAAATCTTTTAGTTTATTATTTTTATAATCTTTTCCACTGTCACCATATGCTGTCCTGTATACTTGCTCCTGTGTTTCAATTCTTTCAAGAAGTTCCTCATATTCTTTAGTATGATATTTTTCAATGTACATTGTTGTTATTTCGTCTATGTTATCCCTTAGTTTTGCAATGATTGAATTATTATAATTCCACAGATTTCTACTCACGTCCGGCATCATTTTATAAAGTTCTTCAAATTTATTTATAAACTCCTTGTCAGTAGATATTGGATGCTCCTTCTTTTGATTCACAATACTGTCTCGAATTATATTGTTTATCTTGATGTTGTTTTCTTTATCATTAACCAATTCCTTAACCACATGACTTTTACACTTCTCAATACTGGACTGTTTGAATCTTCCTTTATATTCCATCTTAACAACAGGTTCTCCCTTGTCATTAAGGATAGGTTCTTTTATTCTTTTCCCTTTTTCATATCTGTAGTTATACTGAACATACTCTTTCTTTTCTCGCATAGGAATAGGCTCAACCGTTGCTACATGTATATGAAGATTGTCTGTATTAAAATGGATTGCTCCTGACCAGACCGCATTTTCTAGTTTTTCGTTTTCAAGCATTCTTCTCACTGCTCCTCTTGCAACTTCCTTCAGTTTGCCCTCATCTATTAATGTTCCGTCATCATTTATTATTCCGTATTGATTCAGCCATCTATTGTCAAAAGATATTACAGTTTGCCACATGATTGATTCATTTTTTTGTGCCTCTGAAAAAATCTCCTTTAAATCATTTTTCTCCTTGAGTGTTAATTCGTTTTTCTCTGCCGTAAACAATGATGTTGTTTTTTTAGGATTTCCCATGTAATCCTGATATAAATTATATTTGGCTGTGTTCTCATTTCTGACCGCTTCTGTTCTGTTAATGTAATCAATGTATCCCTGATATTTTGATGTATGTGGACGACAAAATTCTGTCACCACAACAACGCCTGCTTTAATTTCTCCCATAATTTTATTAAGGTGACAAAGTTGTCACCCTGTTCCTTTCTGATTTAGGTGACAAAATTGTCACCCTATTTCTCTTCCGGTTTAGGTGACAAAATTGTCACCCTACTTTTCTTCTGGTTTAGGTGACAAAGTTGTCTCCCTATCTTTCTTTTCTGTTAGCATTAATAACCACTAAAGTAATTTACATACAATTACCATCCTGCTGTTTTTGTTTGTATTCTCACAGGTTGATAATGTAAGCAGCTTATCTTTCAATGTAATCTTTTCTCCTGTCTCATAGAGTTTTATCTTTTCAAGTTCTTTTATGTATCTGTTTTTTCGCTTCTTATTCCTCCAATTACTTACATTGTAATATTCAAAAGAACTTTTTTTATTTACTTCTGAAACAAAAGCATAAACAATTTTATATTTTCTATTTACTTGCAATGTGTTAAATCTTACATATTTATGATTATCATAAAATGTTTTATCCTTGTATTTCATTAGGTCTGAAAACATTGTTCCATTATTCATGTGATGTCCGTAAATTACTGTATTAAATGCAGATATTTTAGTTGTACAGTTTTCACCTATAAACGGTGTACCGTAAATTGAATATTGCTTCTTAAAATTTCTCATTAAATAATAGTCAAATTGTTTTCGTGTTTTCATTACCGGGTAATTTATTTTTGTATCTTTTATTTTTATCCATCCAACAAAATCATTGTTCTCCTTAAACAGTTCTAAATACTTATTTTGGATTTGTTTACCATTTACTTTTGTCTTTCCTTTCTGCTCTTTATTAATCTTGTCTTCAACTGTATTAAAAAGTTGCTTCTGCTTATAAGCTTCATAATAATAGTCTGCAATTTTAAAGCCACTAAAAAACACAACAATTAACAATATAATCAATACAAATTTATTAATAATTCTTCTCATTTTTTCCTACCTCTTTTCTAAATTTATTTAGGGGGTCATTAATGACCCCCTGTATGCTTTATGTGTATTATTCATTTTTTGAAATTGTACTTTGACTTTGTTTTCGCTTTCTCTCATCACTTTGCTGTTTAAAATGAGCAATCTTATCCTTTATATTCTGTTTCGATTTTTTAATGATTGGATGAGGTGCGAACTCAACAGATATAAGTGCATCGGCTTTTATCATGTGTAAAAATGTGTTCATTGCATCCAATAAAACTATGCTGTTCTGTTCCGCTATTTTCGTAGCCCACTTAAGTCTTTCACTTTTCATATATGATTCTTCCATTTCATTCACTACAGCTTTAGCTATATTTTTTGAAACACTATCTGATTGAAGCAAAAAACTTACAGCTGCACTGTCTGTTTTTAGTCCAAACTCTTTTTTTACATTTTGTAATTTTTCGTATTCCTCTTCAGTAAAATAAATGTTTTTTCTTATTGATGACATATTTTCTCCTAATGTTTTACTTAAGGGGTCATTAGTGACCCCTTACTTTTTTTAACGTTTTATCATGACTTTTTTCACTGATTTATGTTATTGGTTGTTCAATTTTATTTTCTATTACAGACAGCTTATCTATCATTCGCTCCATCATCACATTGTTTTCGTGTATTACATCATTAGCCTGTTCCAATCTGTCTGTTATTGCATCAACTAAATTTGAATATTTATTATCCATTTCATTTATGTCCTTGATTATTGCAATCTGCTGTATATACATTTTTAAATATTCATTTCGACTGATTCCCTTTTTCTTTGCAAGTTCATCTATTTTCTTGATTGCGACCGGGTCTATGTTTCTTAATGAAATATTCATCTCAACCACCTCTCTTTTTATATTGCAAAAGCAATATTATTATATTGTAAATAATATATCTTTTGCATGTTAATTGCAACACTTTTGGTGCAATTCCATATAATTCACACTATGTTACTTGTACAAAAGTGTGGATTTATGGGCATAAGCGATAGCATGGAATCGTTCGGCACTGCCGAACTATCAACGCAGTTGATATCAGATTCCTCTTATGCTCTTTTTTCTCACTGACACTTGAAAGTGCTGTGAGAAAATTCCGCTGCTTTATGTCTGCGCCACTCCCTTAAAAAAGAAAAATCAAAATAATATTCGGGCGAAAAAAAAGGAACTACTCAACGTAATTCCTTCTTTTACTAAAATTTTTTTAATATGTCATGATGTCCAACATCGACAATAATTATCATTTTGTCGTTTTCATAAAACCATATAACTCGTATGTCCATGTTCACGCTAAATTCAAAATAATCCTTAGCTCCTTGTATATGTTTAGTTCTTAAGGATGGGTGAAATGGATTTTCTACGAAAAGTCGCATCTTTCTTTTAAACTGCTCCTTTTCTTTATCCGCAAGTTTTTTATAGTTTTTCTTAAACCTTTGCGTATATGTTACTTTAAAAGCCATTTATTCCTCCAACTTATCAAACAATGCATCCAAATTATCAAATACAGGCTGCTCTCCTGATTTCAATTTTTCCTTCACATCGTTAATTTCATCCTTTAGATCATCTAAATATTTTTTTGGATATACTGTAACCGGCATAATGTAAATTGCACCATCCTTTTCCATTATATTCAATTTATCTCCTTCAGCTAATCCTAACTTTGTTACAATTTCCTTTGGAATAGTGATTTGTGATTTTTGTCTTAATTCTGTCAACATGTCAAATACCTCCATATTCTAACAATAAGATTTTCCAACTTTCTTACTATTATTATATCCATATGTTTAGTTTTTGACAACAAATAGAAAAGGGATTTTTCTATTTGTTGTTCGAATATTTTTAATACTCTATTTTAATCTTCTAAGTAATTTTATCTCTAAAATTATTAGAATAACCAATAAAACAATGTTACTAATATTCATTTGTTATCTCCTTAATCACTTCAGCAGGTATTATTTATTATATATTGTTATGATAAAAGTTCAATAAAAGCTACTAATAACATGTATAAATATCCTATAACAGACATTGTCGCTTGTATGTTTCCCTTTAATTCCTTTTTTCTTTGTGCTTTTGTCATATTAATCCTCCTATGCTGTTTTCTGTAATTTCTTTTGTCTAAAATATTCATTTAAAACTATTTCGTTTAATGCTCTGTATGCTTCAGGTGTTGGTAAGCTTATTACTTCATGATAGTTTCCCCAAAAATCTTTTTTCTTTGGCATTGAGACATAAAGTCCATTTTCACCTTCCATTACACGTATTCTGTTAATTCTCATTTTTCCTTCTATAACAACTGTCGCATACGCTTTCTGTTTACCTCTTTCGTCTATGAACAGATTTACTTCTATATTTTCTGTATAAGGTTCATTTAAAAATGAAATCCTATTCAGGTACTCTTTCATTACAAGGATTGTAATTTTTTCTCTTTCTTCCTTAGTACTAAAAAAAGCATAATCCTGAATATTTCCATCCTCTTTTTTTAGTCCTGGCATTAATACGCATAGTCCGTTTTTTCCTGAAACAAGGTTTACGCCATTTATTAAAAACATATTGTTTACCAATATTGTGGAACTGGCTACAAGCCCGCCATTATCGTACTTTTCATCAGAGTTTCTATTTATTTTCATACCTGTAACTTTAATTTCCATATTAAATCCTTTCTGCCTTCGTCACCTCCGGGGCGGGTTCTTTAAATTTATTTAAAATTCAACTTCAAATCCTAATCCACATCCAAATTTTTTTTCAGCTGCATACGCATATGCATCATTTTCTGTTTCAAAATCATCAATGGATAATGAATCCATTTCTAAATATCTGTCACGTTCTTCTTCGCTCATTTCATATCCTATTGTTATTGTCATGCTTTTTGTCATTTTTTACCTTCTTTCTCCTGAATTTATTTCATTAAATAATCTGTGCAATAATGTCTCTAATCATTGATGTCCCTGAATCAGCTGCAACATTTGCAGTCCTTATTCTTCCATCATCAAATATTGCTTTTACTGTTTCTGTTTTGCTGTCATATTCCAAGCTGCTTAAATTGCTTAGGTTGCTTGTTGCTCTTAGTGTTTTTGTAAGTAAATTACAAATAAGTTGTAAATCTTCCATATTTTTAAATCCTTTCTAATTTTCCTGTTATCTGGTTACTAAAATATTTTGTCCCGGTTCTTACATTTTCAAAATGTACAGCTGGTGCAAAGCTGCTAAATGCTTTAAATTTTTCCTTCCACATGATTCCTATTTGCTTTTTCTCTTCCACAACATCGAATACCTTTCCATAAACTCTTGTTTTGATTTCATTTCCCTTCTCATCATAAAAATGAACCTTGACTTTACTGTTTTTTCTAATCATTATCTTTACCTCCCGGTCTGAAATTTAAAATTTGTTTCTGGCATGTTTGGGATTGGGTGCTTCCCAATTCAGTTGATATTAAGTTTTTATGCTAAATCACCTACTTTCTTTAATTTAAATTTGTTTCTGTATATGTTGGTTTTTGGTTTGCTTGCACATTGAAAAAAATCATTTCAAAATATCTACAAGGGCGTGCAACGTGCATTTTACCCTTGTAGATATTTTGAAATGATTTAATGTGCGAATAAGCAAACCTGCCAACATTACAGTGAAACAATTTAAAGAAAGTCATAACGTATGTGCATAAAAACGTAAATATCAATGTCCGTTTCCAACAGCATAGTGGGATGTGGATTTTAAGAAATCCCCGCCCCGAGGTTGGGGGAACGGCAACTGAATTTATCTGTATGACTGATTCTGCACGAAACGCATCGTGTGATGTGCGAATCAGGATGTAGATAAATCAGGCGGGGAGGGGCGGCAAATAAAAAGAAAAAAGATAGCAGCCTCAAATACCTTCAGACTAATATCTTTTTTCTTTTTACAATTCTTTATTTTTCGAATATGAATAGACTCCATTTCCAACAATTATGAAATCTAACAGATTTATTCCCATGATTTTACCTGCCTCTTTTATCTTTATTGCTACTCTGTTATCTTCTTTTGAAGGCTGTATGTCTAACGAAGGATGATTATGAGCAATTACAATTTTTACAGCTCCGCAAAGCAACGCTCTCATAAATATTTCCCTTGTATTTGCAATGCATTGGTTAGCTGTACCATGACCTACTTCAAATATTCCAAGAAGATTACATTTAGTATCAAAAGCAAGCATGTATACATACTCTTCCGCTTTTCTGTTAAGTCCAACACTTGCGTTTATAAATTCTGCTATTTTCGTTGGACTGTCAAGAGGCTTTCCCGATGTTTCATAAGTGTCTTCTTCAACCATTAACGGATGTTTTAAAGCATCCATTTCAATTCCGTATTTTTTTACCATGATTAAAGACCTCCCATTCCTCAACTGCAATGTCAATCGCATAATGTTCATTATCACTATTATCAACTTCCTTAAGAATATCAAAGGCTCTTTCTGTGACAAATTCTATTTTTTCATCCGACCAATCAGTATTATTGTTTCCTACATACTCTAACAGGCATTGCTTTTCAAAGTATTGATGCACTTTCATTATCTGCTCTTCATTCAAAATTATTTTTAATCCATTATCTAATTCAATCTTATATTCCATTTCCTAGCTCCCTTCTATAGAAAAAGAGAGAAGCCGAAGCCTCTCTCTTAATAACTATGCTATTTTAATTTCACCATTAGTATATTTATACACATTATACGTAAGGCGGTCATCAGGTTTAACCTGACCATCATTAATTTCTGTAACCATTTCTCTAAGTGATTCAGCATCTGCTTCATCTATAGGAACTACAATGCATTCATGTACACTTGAAGGAAGTATGTAATAATCACCCTTTATAATCTCTTTAAGCTCTGCCAACATTGTTTTGTTTAAAATAACACTTGCTCCATTTACATTTTGCTTGTTGGTAATTACGTACATTGGAATCGAAGATGTAAAAGAACTACACATTGATTCTTCTAGTTCGTCTTCTGTAATTCCTACTATTCTACATATAACTTTTTCCATATTTTCAATTACATAATCTTCTTCAATGTTCTTAATAGCATTTATATACAACTCTTCTTTTGTAACTCCTGCCATTTTAAGATTATTACGTTTAATTGTATAGCTTGCAACTTCCTTCCCTGTTTCAAGATTTGGAATTTCAACATAAAATAGAATTAACATGTCTAAATATCTTGCGTACACTATTTCATTATTGATTACATTTTCCAAATTGGTTTCAGATATCATTCTCGGTTTGACAGTGGCTAATATCTGTTCTCTACTGCATATTTCTTTTATGTCAACTGTAACTTTTTTACTTTCTTCATAAACTGCATCCAGATATTCAATTAACTTTTCATCATTATCCCAAACATCTTCCATACATTCCTTATAAATTGTAGCTGATGCCTGTCCTTCTTCTTTGTCATGGTGAATTAGCACAAATGCGTTTTTCATTCCATTATTCTTAAAACATTCCACAACTTTAACGTAATACTCTTTTCCCTCTAATTTTGCATTTAAAATTTCTGCTTTTTTCATCATTTCTTCTTTAATATTCATTTTATAGTCCTTTCCGCCCTTGGCATTTAATATATTTATGGTAAAAGAAACGAGCCTACTATTCGTAGACTCGGAATCTTGACCAGTTCACATTTACAACCGTACCTAATATTGCACCTAGTACGTCTCCCCATGTAGGTTTTTCACCTTTAAGTTTCTGCACTCTTTTCTGTCGTACAAGCCAGTTCATTAGTATATTCGTATTAAACATATTTGTTGTATCAAATGCGAACACTACTTCCTGTGGTCTGTATATGTCACGTCCAAAAGTTTCCTCAACCTTTGTACAATACAATTTTATGACACTGTCGTTAATTGAGTATGAATTAAATTCTACTAACATTTATGCTCCTTTCTTAAAGCAACTGCTCTACAATTTTTCTGATTTTTTATCAGAAGTTTTATGTGTAGGTGGCAGCAATCTTAAATCTGTCCTATTTTTTTGCTTATATTTAATTGTCAATGTGCTTTATCGTCTTGCGATGACATAACCTAACAACAGGTTCTGCATACAGCAAGGACGTGAAACGTGCATTTTATCCTTGCTGTAAACAGCAGGTTCTGTGGTAGTATGTCAGTGAGCAAGACAGCACATATGACAATATAAGCAAAATATCTGACAGATTATTGCTGACAAATATACATATTAACTTCTAAAAATCAGGAAAATGTAGAGTTGTGGCCAGAAGCGACAAGCTAAAGCCCCCGATGAATCGGGGGTTGAGGGGTTAGAGGAATAAAAAAAGTCCGAAACAACGGACTTTTCTCATATCATTATTATAATAGATATTAAGCACAGCTTAATATCAACTGCTTTTTATAATGCCCTGGGAGACGGGCAGGGCTGTCAGCGTAAGCTGACTGGGTCGGAATGGTACCTTAATCTGTTTGTAAACCATCTTTCAAATTTAAATTTATTCCAATCTTAACTTTACAAAACGACCATCATTTTCAAAACCGAATTTTTCATAAAAATGATCTCTTCTATCCTTATGATCTTCATCAGCCGCAGATAAATCACCGACCAGCAATGAAACATGCATATCCTTAGCATATTTTATTAACGCTTTCATTGCATACGTTCCATAGTGTTCATCAATTGGTCGCATAATCACATCTGGAAATTCAATTGTTCTTTTATACTCTTTTAATGTGAATGGTATCAATGAATTATTTGTTTTTTCACTATATACGCAAACCGCTGCACCATTAACCGTTACAACTAACGTATCACCAGTTTTACTTTCTCCTATAAGTGCTACATATTCAGAATTATCTATAGTACAATTTTTAGCAATTAAATCATACATTTTTTCTGTTTTTCTATTTTTAATCATATATTCAAAATCCAACTCATCCTTGTAGTCTCTTACCTTGGCATTACACTCCTTAATTATCTCATTGTATTCATTTTTAAATAATTTTAACATTAATTTCTTTTTTAATTTCATTTTTCAACCTTTCCTATATGTAAATCTATTAAATATATTTCTTCCTAATTTCACTATCAATAAAATCAAGAATTTCTTTTTTTAAGGCTATAAATTCTTGATTATTTTTATTTTGGTGATAAAAATCAAAATATTTTCTTTCTAATTTTTCAACTAATTCAGCTGATTCAAAAAATCCATATTTTATTAAATACTTTTGAAAACTTTGCTTATTATAATTTGGCCCTTCAAGAAGTCCATTAAGTTCATCCATATCAACTGTCATATCAAATAAAAGTTTTATTGTTTCAAATTCTTCCAAACTATATATTTTTTGGGGCAATAAATTTGTTGTCACATATTCTTCCATAGCTGAACGTGTCTGTATATAATTACTTTTTGCTATCTTTTTAAACTTTTTATCTTTTATATCAAAATTTAACTTTATCAATAAATCCCCATACATATAACATTTTGCTATATTCTTATTTGATACAAAAGATAATCCATTTTTATCAGATGTTATTTTTCCTTCTTTAAATTCTATGTAGAAATCTTCATAACTTTTTCCTTTTTCTGACTGTGCAAATCGCCAATAAGATTTTTCTTTTTGATCAGAAGTATCAATACTATCTTTTTGATTTTCCATAGCCTCAAGATTAATTGCTAAGTTCTCCAGAGTATCATTCTCCTTATCCAATATCTTATAATCTCTAATATGACCACTCTTCATCAAATAAAATACTTTTTTAAATAATTTCTTCATACTCAAACTCCTTTCGAATTAAGTGAATTGTTACCTATATGGTTAATTATGCCGTATATATTAAATAAGTCAACATATATATTTTATTTTTTCTCTTTTAAGGGGAATAGTTTTTATTAATATTTAACGTCTTGAATAACTTACCCAACAAATTTAGGAATAGCGTCAGCTATTCGAAGTTGCTCATCGACCGTTAGGGCGATATGGAATGAGCAACTTTCATTATAAAGGAAAGATATAGATATACATATCTAAAAAAGATTAAATGTAAAAATAAAAGATAAGTTAGAAAAGTGGCCGCAAATGACTTCATTGCCTTTATTTATCGTGTGTTCATGATATTTAAGCAGGAAATTTTTTAGACTTAAGTATATTTTTAAAAACCTATTATTTTGACTCAATATTTTTTATGACATATTTTTTTGACTGCGATAAGTAAAAAAGTAACATCAAAATCAGGATTTTTCCTAACTTTTGATGTTTCATCATAAAATATATTGATATTTTTTCCGGGATAAATTTACTTTTTAGGTTTTAGCTTATTTATTGCAACGACAAAAAGACCATCTTGTGGTCTGATTAAAAAGAAAGTTTCTTACGTAACAACTGATGTACTCTTGCTGCACTTGCTATCTTGTTATTGTCCTTTGCATGAACTTTAAAAGCATCATTTAAATATGCCTCAAGTTTTGTCTCATTATTGGATCCTATGTAATTTCTAAATAATCCTGCTACATCATCAACAAACTTATCCGTAACACCCTTAAGCTTATGACGCTTTGCCAAAGTCATCACCAAATGTTTTCTGTAGGCACTTTTACCGTTTTTACTGTCTTTTTTGTCAAGTTCATAAGTTGTTCGGTTACGTCCAATAAAGTAATTTGCTCCACTTATTGTTACATTAAAAAATACTTTCAGGTTATGTAAATATTCACGAACACGTCTTTTTGATCTGCCAAACAACTTAGTGAAATATGCATAAAATTCTTCTACGTTTTTCTTGTGTACAGCTTTAGATCCTGCCGCATTGATTGTGACAGTCGTTCTGTAATATAAAATCAACATCATGTATTTTTCTCTTGAAGACAGATTTTTGAATTTATCAGATTTAAAAATCTTCTTATTAAGGTTAATGTATTTATCACTGAATTTACTGTTATTCTCCTGCTCATTCTCTTCTTCCTTATTAAATATGAGACTCACGTTATAGTCATGATAAATTTTATCGTGTTCAAGTTGTATTAACCCTTTTCGTTCCAAGCCTATCAAAGCATTATAAAATGACTGCTTTGACATTAGTCCCTTAAGATCAGACACCTTTACCCCTCGAACGAGACTCATGGAGTTCTGTCTCTCTACTAACCATAAATACATGTTCATTTCACAATTAGTAAGATTATTCAATTTTTCTTCCCTTATGATCCAAATTGGAAGTCTCATCCTCTTGTATCCTTTCTACTTTTTTGTATTTTAACCTTAAAAAAGCACCACAACAATTATCATTAAATCTTTTTATTTAATATCTTTTTACAATTTTTCTTGACATTATATATTTTTTACAATATACTCTTTCTCGTAAGAGGCGTTGGGCACACGCAAATTACAAATATACTGTGATTTAACTGATTCGACATATTTTGTGATTTGTTTTTGCCTTTCAACCATGCTTCTTATATGGTGTTTAATATTGCAGATGCTCTTCATGGGCATCTGTAATTTTTTATATGTACAGAAATTTTTTAAGCTGCATTAAAGTGTTGCTTAACTGAAAAATCAACTCATTTCTCGTCTCCGGGAATACCAGAGAAACGATACCCACAACCGTCAAAAGAAAAATAATAATTCCTATTGTGATTTTAATTAATGTTGCAATTATTCTTACTGAAAACTTAATCATGTTATCTTTCTCAACAATCATTACATCTTCAGGAACTTCATATTTTTCCCTAAGCTTAAGCTGCTCACTTTCCTGCTCTTTTTCCTTTTTAATTTCATTTACTAATTGTCTGTTAAATTTTCCCATTCGTTTAAATTTTTCCTTACATATTTTTTCTTGTAGTATTGTCTTCTTGCATTTTCCGTTTCAACATATTTTTGCCTTATACTTTCCTGATTACTTAGCCAATACTTTTCCTTGTCTGCACATTTTAAATATTCCAACAGATTTTTATTCTTGATGTAGCAATCTGCTAAATATTCATCCACATAGTTCTTGATGGATTCGATGCTTATGATCTTCCTTGTAGTCTTTCCAATCATTACTTCCTTGGAATCTAAAATGTTCTTTCGGATCATGTCCTGTATGGCTTGTCTTGAATTGTTTAAAACATATGCAGCCTGAGGAATTGACAGATATCCTGTCTCGTTAGATTTAACATTAATTCTGCAACTAACTATATTCCAATATTTATCCTTATCAGGTGCTTCAAAAAATTCAACCGCCGTCTCATATTTTTCAAGTTTTTTAATAAAATATTCTTGAAGTGATTTAACCTCAATTAATTTCTTGTTGCTCCCATCTATTGCAGTAAGTTTTCCATCCTTGGCTAAACTCTGAACGTTTCTAATGGTCAAGTTCAAAAGCCATGCTGTTTGCTTAACATCAATGTAATCTTCGATTTGCATTATTATCTGTGTCCTTTCTGTTTAAAGTCTATAATTCAAGTTCTCTGCCTTTTAGCATATTTTTGTTAAGATTCTTCTTCATATAATCAACAACAGGATTCTTTTCCGGCTTAACATTATTCATTCCCTTTTCTATAAGTGAATATTGTTTATCCAACATTTCATTGCTGATTACTTCCATTTCTGCTGACGTAGTTCTGAAGTCTTCAGGAATATTATTTTCTTCTTCGTAATCATATACGGCTTTTATTTTTTCCTGACGTAAATCAAATTCATCTTCTAATGAAATTGACTTTTCCATTTCATCTGTATATACTTTCAAAGATTCAACTTTATTAAAATGCTCCATAAGTCCTCCTTCATTGTCTCCAATGTCCTGTCTCTCCGTAACTTTTCTTCCGTCTCCAAAATTTAATGTATACTTATTCTTTTCGTATAAAGTATATTTGATATGATCCCGATTGTTTGTATTATAAAAATCGTCTTCATTTTTATATTGCGCCCTAATCTGTTCTCTCTCTTTGAAAAAATCATTATCTGCATTACGCATCATTTCATCATATTCTTTTAATGTATATGTTTGTCCCGAATTAAATTCATTTGCCTCACTCCATTCACATTTAACAACCGGAGTTAATTCAGGATGTTTGGCTAATGCCTCATTTAAAAGATTTTCATTAATTAACAATCCTTTATGTTGATTAAAATGTTCTAATTCTTTTGGTGTGTTGGTGTCAATTATCATTCCGAAATCGTTAGCCACCATCACCGGTTTAACCTGCCTGCTTATAAGCTTTTGTGCTAATTTATCTGAGATTTCAATAAGATCACCTTTTTCCCATAAGTCAGGTAAATCTCTTAACGCATCGTATTCATCCTTTGCGGTTGAATAAAGGCTGCATATGAGATTCTTTGTATATGCAGTATTTCCAATTTCCACTTCCTTGTCTATTTTTCCAACGGAATGTGTAATTATGTTTTCTATGCTGTCACCTTTTTCATAATAAGAATTTACCGCCTGACCTATAGCCACTGCATCAGTTCTAAGTTGAGCCGGTATCTCATTGTCGTTGATAAATTCATTAAAACTTCTTTCGTGTCCTTTAAACCCCATTCTGAACCTTGCAGCCTGTGCGTAGGATAATTGAATGTTTTCGCTGTCTCTTATGTAAGTTTCATCAGTTTTATTTTGCATTTGCATGTTATTAAGCTTGCTGTTAATGTAATGTAATTCAGGATTATGTACGGCAAATTCCTTTATTGCATCCTCGGTTATCTGATTTACGGTATCATGTGTGTAGCTGTTGTAGTGAATTTCATATTCATCCAACATGTTTTTAATTTCAGCATCTTTTTCAATGCTCTCATTAAGATTATGAATACGTCCTTCTTCTTCAAAACTTGAAGCGTCTCTCTCAATAAAAACCGAAAAGTTTACATATGCTTCACTTAACTGATTAACTTCGAATCCATATTCCGGTGTAAGTTCCTTGTTATAAATTGTATTTAGCATTATTGGTGAATCCGTTACTATAAAATCAACCTGATCATATAATCTGTCTATTCTTCTTGTCTGCTCTTTTAATATGTTAAACTGATTTTTAGCTGTTCCGTCAAGCATTTCCATGTTATTATCATAAACAAGTTCTTTTGCATATTCCTGCACGTACTCAGCTGTATATCCTGCCTTTTTTAAGGCGGAGCATACATCAAGACAGGCTACCGATTTACCTGCTCCCGGGCCACCATAAGCATTGATTACAATAGGAATCTTTTTCTGTGGTAATTCTTCAATCCAGCTTCTGTGCATTGCAACATATGATTCCATTTCACTCATAAGGTTTTTGTCTTCTGTGTATTCCTTATTAAACTCACCTTTTTCAATTAAGTAATCAGATATTTTTTCCGCATCCTTAATGGCTGCAAATAATTCATTAGGATTGTTTTCTAAAACGCTTATCCAATCCTGAACATATGCTTCATGATTTTCCATGCATTGATTTTGCTGATAAGCAATACCAACTGCCTGTGCCGTAAATGCTGATGCTATTTCAGCTCTCAATTCTTCTCTTGCATATTCCGGGCTTCCAAATGCTCCTGTTAAGTCTCTGTTAAGTCTGCTTACATGACCTGTTGCATGTCCTGCTTCATGAAGTAATGTTTCCATGTAATCATATTCACTTTCAAATCTGTTGATTTCAGGAAGCACTATTTGGTCATTTGTTCCCGCATAATATGCCTTGTCTCCACCTTCCCTGAATCCTACTCCCATGTTTTTGATTAATGTTTCTCGTCTTTGCATTAATTCTGCAGTATTAAGATTGTACGTCTCTACTATATATTTAGGTATTCCTTCAATCTGCTCTGCATTAAATACAGTGTATGTATTTGACATTGGCTTAACTCTGTTTTTAAACTCTTCTGCTGTTAATTCATCCGTTAATTGTTTTGCCTCTGTTCTTGTTAATTTTCTTTTTTCTTCTGTGTCATACAAAGACCAAAACTCAATCTTTGTTCCTTTTGCCCCAGATTTAATTTTCCATCCTTTTGACTGTGCCTGTTTAAACGTACACCATCTTGGATCTTCAAAATTTCTTTCAAACTGATTATATGAAAGCCACAATGAATTAGCTCCATGATAAGCAGTGTTTGTAACTGCATTAAATGGACGTTCATTTGCGCTCCAACTTCTATGCCATGGAATGGTATCTTTTTTTAGGCAGTCTATGAAACTCTGAATCATTTCCTCACGCATTTTATTAAGCTTCATTTATACCACCTCCTCTTCGATGTCAGACCATTCATACACCACTTCTTCATCCGGTGTATCATATTCGAAGTGATCAGGAATTACAAAATCTTCACTTCCCAGTTTTTCCATGAGTTTTAAAAAATTTTCTACCTGTCTATCCATTTTTATTCCTCCTTCTGAAAAATCCTCTCTTCTCAACTTTTTCTTCTTTTACGCTGCTTAATGGAATCATCTTTTCATATATTTCAGGATTTCCAAAAGTGAACGGGTCTTTTGCTGTGTCGGCAAAAAATGTATATTCACTCTTATCCTCCATTAGTTCAAGTAAATCTTTCTTTTCAGTATCAGAAGTAAAATTGAAAATATAGAACACATTGTTGTAAAAGTTATTTTTGATTACGTTGTATGTTTTGGAAAATTCATCGGGTTTACTTCCAACAACAAAAATTTGAATATCCTTTTCAAGAAAAGATACCTTATTAAAGTCATGGTCACTATAGACACCAAAATCATAAACAATAAAATCATAGTCTTTATTTTGAACTTCTTTTAATTTGTCTGCCTTATAGTACATGTCTACACTCTGATACTTCACCAAGCCATCAACATCATCCTTTGATACATCTGAATATGCCTCCGCAACGGATAAGACAAATTTATGATTGTTCATTTCATAATAAGCTGCTTTATAACCTTTAAATAACAGATACTTTACAATCTGCAATGCCTGTGTTGTTGTTCCCATTCGTTTTATGCTTCCTGCAATTCCAATGGTTTTCGTAAGCGTCCTTTTATTTTCTACTTCCTCACTCTGCTGTTCTTCAGAGCTAAATGTAATGTCTCTTTTTTCTTCATATCCGAAATTTTCATAATATCCGTTTATGCATAATTCAAGATCTTCTTTCATATCTGACAAATACGAACTGAATATGTAATTTTTAATTCCGTTTTCGTATAATCCTGATACTAATTCAGATTGTGGCGAATAAGATACTGCGTATATTATTATTTTTGCATTAACAGCATCTCTTATTTTCAATATCCAATCTATAATCATTTTTGAATCATCAGCATATTGCTCAATGTCAAATATTAAGTATTCACATTTTTCCTTATAATCCATAATGTCCTTTAGCTGATTTTCAATATGTATATTCGCTTCAATGTATTCACAAGTTGTACCAATCTTTGTGGCCACATCCTCACAAAAAAATCCTCTCTCTTTTGTTCCTACAAAAATTATCATTTACGCTTTCTCCTCTCCTATATATTCTTAACCACATCATTCCAATCCTTACCATACTTCTCAGGTGGCAATTTTATCTTTCTGTCTATATTAGGATAATTTTCCCTAACACATGAGCAGATGGATTGTGTGCACAAAACTCCTCCCTGATCGTTATCCGTTGCCATTATTACTTTTTTTATTTTTCCTATATTCAAGTATGTTCTGACTGCTTCCCATTTTCCTGTTCCACCAAGTGCCAGATAATTGTATTCCTTATATTTTCCGTCAAGTAATGACATTACACTTAAAGCATCTATAACTGATTCAGTTACTACTAATGTTTCTCTATTATTATTAACGTAAAATCCTTTACTGTAATCACATCCTAGTAAGTCGCCAATAAATTTTTTATACGTATTTGTTCCTCTTCTACATCCAAATATTACCTTGTCCGGATTATACACATCATAACCAACAAATACACAATTGCCATTTACATCCTGATATAACATTCTTCTATGGACCATGTTCTGAACAACATTCTTTGATATATGCCTTGTCTTTATCAGATAAGCAAATATTTTTCTCATGTTATCATTTTTTTCCGGCAATATAATCTCTCTCGTTTCCTGCATTCCATCGGTTAGTTCTTCTGAAGATTTTCTTTGTTTAACTGTTTTATTTTTTTCAGTTGTTACTCCAATCATTTGTTCAAATTCCTTTAAAGCCTCATATACTGACATCCCATTAAAATCGACAGCAAAATCAATAACCGATCCTTTTTTACCAATGCATATGCCATATCCCATTCTTGAATTCTGCCAATACACATTTTTAACTGGATCAATCATTAAACTGTCATGTTCTTTTAATGAATAGTATCTTCCCTTTCTTACAAGCGTGTATCCGCTTTTTGCAGCATACTCAATAATGCTTATGTCTTCCCTTATCCTTTTGAACTTTTCCTTTTTTGTCATACAATCACTCCTGAGTTCCTTGTAAATCCTGAATTTGCTTTTTTATCATTTCAATTCGTTGACGTATTTCATTAATGTCACCATCCAAATCATTAATTGTTTTCTCGTTATTAGTTATGTTGTTCTGTGCTTCAGCTATTTTTGAATCACTATCCTGTTTTTGTGAATCTGTCTGATATACCTTTTCCTGCTGAATTTTTTTTATTTCTTTTGTGATTTCATTATTTTCATTTCTTAAGTTATCCTGTTGTTTTTGATTGTCCTTTATTTCTTTCTCATAGATTAATATTTCATTATTAAAACGTTTATTTTTGTATCCTACATAATCTAAAGATTCTATTTTCTTAACATTCGACACATCATTTAAGTTTGTGTACAACTTAAGAGTTGTTGTATTTTTTCCATCCACATTCATTCTTAAGGATACATCCGACCAACGTTTAGGAATATCCTTTATTTGTACTACAATCCAATCTTCATCAGACACCTTAACATCAGTTTTTAACTTTTCTCCTCTAAGCTCGACAGCACTAAATGTATATTTGTTTTTTCCGTCATATGATTTATTATCAACCATAATTTCGACTTCCATTTCCTGTTGTCCTTTTGAATACTGCCATCTGTTAATTGTTATTGTTCTGTCATCCCATGTTACTTCTTTTCCAACAGGTGTAAGATACGATGCATCTGCACTTGGTGGCATCCATAAGGTCGATGTAAAAAAGAATAAATATCCTCCCGTCAAAAGAAAAATAATAATTATAAAACTTAAACTTTCCTTGTTTTTTCTTAACTGTATCTTGTCTATTTTCATATTAAAACTCCTAGGCTTGTTTTGATGACCACTGCTTGGTATTTTTACTATAATAAAGGTAAAAATACTTTACTTCTCTGTTTTTCCATTTTAAGTAATATGTCAAAATTACCATATTTTCATTTGATTTAATTTCAATGTCACCTGTGAACTCGGCATAACTGGCATCACCATAGCCATATCCATTTACAAATGTCATTACCTGATCTTTTAATCCCTGCGTGTCATTATCAACATATCCCATTGTTATGTCATCAGGAAGTCGTACATCTATTTCATGCTCACCAACATGTTCATCCTTATACGGATTAACTGTTACCGTTTCCTTAGTTGTTTCTTTCGTGGTTGTTATGTTTTGAATTGATGTTGTATCATTAATTGTTGTTTCCTTCGTTGTTTCTTGCGGATCCTTCTTTTCTTTAGGTATTGCGGTATAAACAGCTATTGCTATTGCCAACACTATAAAGATAATTCCCATTATTTTTTTCTTATTCATATCTTCTCCTCATCATCCCGGCTTTTCTGTATATGAAAAATGCATTGTGTCTTTTTTACCTGACCAATCACCACCCCAATAAAAGCCGTGTGCTTTCCATATATTTATAACCTTCTGTGTAACACTAAATTTATTTTTTCCCGGCTGATAACCACCATAACCTTTTGAAACATCTACATTTGTATTGTAAAAGCAGGGGTTATCGTTCCAGTTAATGTCAATTGCAAGTCCATAAGAATGTTGAGACACTGTTCCTGTTCCAATAATGTTTTTCCATACGTAAGCACATGTTGCAGATGATTTTATTCTGAATTTAGCCTTTACCATATCCTCAAATATTGCTTTAAACTCTGCAGCAAGTTTTACATGAACGGTTAAATTCATTGTTGTTTTCTTCCCTTTTTCATTAAGAATTGATACCTTAATGGTAGTTAAATATTTTTTCATGTCCTCCTGTGATAACGGTGGATTTCCATTGCCCCATATGTATTTTTGTTTGTCGCCATAACTTACTTTTGCTGCTTCTCCCGCTTTTGAAGCAAACTTTGTTCCACCCTTGTTTACATTTGAATAATATCTCAGCACATGCTTAACATAATATGCATCCCCATATTGATAAGGACCTAATATTGTAGCTGCTGAGCCTGTTCTTGACACAGGCGTTCCATGATTTAAGTCAGCACTTTTCTTTTTCTGATAAGCAAGAGCATTTTCCTGTGTCCACTTTCCCAGATTTTGTAAATCATTCTTTGTGGTGTCTCTCCCAAAGTTACTACTATTAATGTAATCAATATATCCGCCACCATAGTTATAAGATTGTAATGCCGTTTTAATGTTGTCCAAATCGTCAGGTGAAGATACCTTTATTCTTTCATTGTTAAGATATCCACATAAAACTTTTACCCCATGTTCAATACTTTGCTTTTTTCCTATGGAATTTGGTGCTTTTCCTAAACTTTCCGAACACTGAAAAACATCCTCTCCCTTTCCTCCTGACTCCTGCATTACCAAAGCCAGAAAAAGATTTATGTATTCTTCCTTACCATATTTCTTTAGTTCAGCGATTATGTCAGCTCTTAAGGCTTCCACTTCCTCTGATAATGGTGATTCTTCACATATTTCAACCTTGTTTTCTTGCTCTTCTTCTCCGCTCGATAAAGCTATTGTAATGCTGCTTATTAATGCACTTAACATCATAATTATAATAAACAGCATGATTAGCGGAATGAGAATGAACTTGAGCATCTTTCGTTTCAAGCTTTATACTCCTCCTTGGAATATTCTGTCTTCTTCCCTTGTTAAATGAACCTTAAATTCAATGTTGCTGTCACCTGCAATTGATAAAATACATTGTCCCTGTTCAAGTTTTGGTATTTTACTTATTTGAGTTGATGTTAACTCACCATCAAATATGCTATATAACAGTCTTTGAGCACTTGCGTTTTGGCGGAACATAAATTTGTACTGTGTTAATTCAAATATATTCTTCAGTTTTTCAATTCCTTCACTTCCACTTCCTTCAGGTGTAAAATCAGCAGCTCTTTGCGATGCCAAACCAATTCCACCAAAGTATTTTCTTGCTTCCCTTAAATAAATTGAAATTAATTCCAACGCCTGTATTTTTTTTGCATTCAGCCATCTGTGACTTTCATCTATTAATATGAGTGTTTTAACAACATCCCACATCTTAATGGTTCCCTCATTTAATCTTTTAAGCATTAATTTTCCGTTTATAACGCAATTATCCCAACATAAGGAAATCATGTTAATTATGCTTGCATCAAAAGCCTCAGCTTTTAATTCCTTAAGCATTGATAAGTCAAATGTAACTATCTGCTCATCGGCAATATTATCAATGGTTGTATGACCGTCAAACAATTGTCCATATGTGTTTACAATGTTTCTTATCATTTTGACTATTCTGTCTCTTAGCATCAATGTTTTAACAACAACCTGCTCTTCCAGTTTATTGTATTTTTTTGACTGTATCTTTTTTATGCTCTCATTTGCATATTCCAGAAAATCCGAAAATATTGGATAACTTTTTGCAGGCAACCCCGTAAACTTTTTGCCCTTAATTCCAACATCATTATCAAAACCATATTTTTTATATAATTCTCCTAGCATTTCCTCAAATTCAACTATCTCCTCAGATTCTACATTTCCGCCTGCGAAGAATTTATAAAACGTACTTACCTTTGAAATGTGTCTTGTAAACGATATGCTTTCATCGTCACCTGCACGTAATATTTCTAACGGATTAAGTATTCCATTTGAACCATCTAACTTAATGACCTTTCCACCCAATGTTTTTGTAAGCAATGTAAATTCACCACTTATGTCAAATGTTCTTACGTAATTTCCCTTAATGGCGTTATCCTTTAACTGCTTTTTTAGAAGCGTTGATTTTCCTGAACCCATTTCTCCATTAATAAGAAAATTGTAATATAGCCTTGTTGTGGTCTTTGTAAACATGTCAAGCAGCACATTTCCTCCACAAGGTGTCTTACCTAAAAATGTACCTGTCGGATCTGATAACATAGAAAAATGAAATGGATTTCCGTGTGCAAGTCCTGTAGCTGTCATGCTCTGACCGTATGGAAAAAATAATTCCTGTTTTTGTCTTCTATAAGGTCGATACATGCTCATCCATTCATTCTTTGCCTCGTTCAGGTAAATTGTAGTTAAAAAACCACTGTCAGTTTCCAACTTATCCATTATGTTTTTTATTCTTTTTTCCAATGAGTCAAAGCTTCTGTCGGCCACGAAAATTCGTGCGTGTATTAATTTAACTATTTCGTTGTAGGATGTTATCTCATCATACATTCTCTTCATTTCCTGAAGTTTTTTGTCTGCATCATACATTTCGGCAAAATCCTTGGCATCATTCCTTCTTCCTGCCTGTTCCTTCATTGATTTGTTCAAATTTTTCTTAACCTCGGACATGTCATCCGTAGATATATCCACTGTGGCAACTGTACCGTTGATATTACAAACCTTTGCAAGCCAAAACGTGTCTATTTCGTCCGGAAACTTATATACATGTATGCATCCCTCATATCCTGCTCCGGTCGTTACATACTTAACATCCTTAAAGGTAATTCCTCCTGAAGGTTGTATTTTTTCCATCAGATACATATCTTTTAATCTTTTCTTTTCACGTGTGAAATTCATTGTCTTTCTCCTAAATTATCCAACTAAAAAACATTTGTTATTTAATCTTTCACATATTAAGATTTTTTTATCCTTTGAGATTTTCTGTGACAGATTCTTCCTGCCACTTCCTAAAACGTTAAAGATTAAATTGCGATTGCTTATTAATTTTGCTTTTTTCTTCCCAAAAATCATGAAGTAATATTCTCTCATCATGTCATTTTTCTCTATCCAAACCAACTCATCTAACTGCCTTTGTAAAAATTTTTTATAAATTTCATTAGAGGTTGTTTTGATTTTGTGTGTTATGTACTCCTGTTGAACAGATGTTTTACATGGGAAATTCATTACGGTTATTTTTAAATCATCTGCATACATTTTGTAGAGTTTTGTAAATTTCATGATGTCATATTCAACTTCATCATCTGCCGAACTTACTAAATCCTTTGTGTTAATCTGTATGAGATCCATAAAACTTCCATCATCCATTACAAAACAGCTTGTATCATCATCGTAATAAGCTATTTCCAAAACACTTTTAACTGTATTGCTTACATGGCTTTTTTTACTGCTGTTTTTGTCTTTATTTTTTTGTTTTTTTTCAGCTTTCATTCTTCTTTTCACTTTCCGGGCATAATGATAAATTCTTCTCACTCTCATAAACATTTTTGTCTCTTCTTAAGAATAATATCAGTGCCTCATAATTTCTTCTTCGTTTATTAGACTTGCTTCTGGATGTAAGCCATAAAGCTGTTAATATTGAAAATATGTAATATGGAACTCTTATGGTATCTGAAACTGCAGTTCCAAGCATTCCTGATACTGCAAAATAAATTAAAATGAAGAAGAAATCAAATAAATAAATGTTTCCATGTACTTTTGTCTGACTCTTTGTTTCATCCAATGCCATAAACTGAAATTGCATTATTTATCACCATCCTTACTTTCATTAAACACCTGTTTATCTAAATGATTGATGTGTTTTGTATTATTTCCAATGCTACTGTTTTTACTTGTTCCGGATGTATTTCCTTATGAAAAACCATTATTTGATGAACCACTGTTTGATGAACCTTTTACATTATTATCTGCTGTGGTTTTGCCATTATTTCCAAAACTAAATTCTTTATTCAGTACACCCCTGCTGTTGCTGTTTGAACTAAAGTTCATTTCCGCATTTTTGTTATCTAAATCTGCATCCATTTTTGATGTATTGTCAATTCCTGAGCTTGTACCATTCATTGGATCTAATCCATTTAAGGTATCTTCCTTAGCTTTATCCGGATTAGTACTTGCAACGCTTTCATCGTTCATGTTTTTACCAACACCTGAAGCATTTACATTTCCATCTAACTGTTCTGAAGAAGAAGCACCCTTTGACGCATCTGCATTAACACTTTCACTTTGATTTGCATCCTGATTTTGATTAACTTCATCATTAGAATTTAGACTGTTACTTTCACTGTTAGTATTATTTTGTTCATCATTATTCATGGATGCTCCAACATCCTGATTAAGATTATCATTGCTACTTTCGTTATTGTTTTCGCTCATTGCAGAAGTTCCACTAGCAGCACCTGCATCTTTTCCAAATGCTCCCTCTGCAGCTCCCTGCTTTCCTGCTCCTGCAACTCTTCTTCCAAGATTTGCTGTATGACTTGCAACTGATTTTCCGGCTCCAAATGCAACCTTACCGGCTTTTGCTGCCATGCTTGTTCCATACATTACGCTCATTGCCTTCTGCATTCCATCAGACAATCCAACGTCTTCTCCGGTTATTTTCTGTACTATGTTTGGTCCATCAATTATGGCAAGTGCTGTAAAGAATAAAAATATTCCTTTAATAAATCCACTCCAACTTCTACCCGATATGAATTCGGTTACTATAAGATCAAGTTTTACAGATACAATGCCAAGCATTATTACAATATAGCTGTTTTTAATTGAATCCAATATCTTTAGTGCCTTTTGACCGTTTGATGCATTTGGTGAATACAAATAAGCCAATAATTGTTCAAATACTATTTCATAACATGTTCTAACTACTTTGTACGAAAAGAATATTAAAACAAGAGCAAATGAAAGCATCTCCAATATTGCTGACAACCAGTCAAATGAATATCTGTAGTAATATGTATTAAGCAAGTCAGTCCATGCAACTCCATCGTAGCATTCAGTCAAAACTGTTTTAGTTTTTCCATTTTCATCATATAAATCCGTTTTATAATATTCCATTATTATTTTGCTTTCATCTTTTACATCATCCGGGAAAACAACTTCATTTACCTTTAACGCTTTCCAAGTTTCCTTTGTCAAAGGTGTTTTTATGTTCGCATATTTTACACCATCTGCATTTTTCTTATTAAGATTTTCAAGACCTGCAACCTGATCAATATACAATAAATCATGCACATTATTTCCCAACATGTCATAAACAACATTTTCCTGCGTTTCATCGAGAATGTCATTTCTAACCTCTCTTGAAATTAATGTATTCATTTGAGAAATCATCCAACTCATCGAAGTGACAACCAATATTGCTACACATATGTTGGATACAAATTTGGGCTTCTTGTCTGAATTAAATGCTAATGTGATTCCAAGCCATCCTAATGATGCACACAAAAGAGCAACCCAAACTACACGCCATTCCTGAAGCCATTCCTTAACAGGTCCGTATTTTGTAAAATTCAACATTCCAAATGACTTTTCAAAAAGATTATTTTCAGATGCAGCAATCTTTACAATAAAGGATAAAACTCCCATTCCAATTGAACGCAATCCGTTACTTACTAGATCGTTTTGTTCAAATAAATCATCGTTTTCATTGTATATTTTTTTTAGTGTCTCTGAAGACTCATCCAAATTGTCGGATAAAGCATACACTTGAATCTGATTATTTATCAGTAAAAAAGATGTAAGAACAATAATTCCTATCACTCCAATTATCATTATTCTTTTTCTTATTTTTTTATAATCCATCATACAATTCTCAACTTCCTATCTTAATTAATGAAAGTAATGCTTCCCTTTCATCATCTTCTTTAACTTTTGTGAATATTAAATCTACAACTTCCATTATGCTTGTTTCTTTGTCAACCTTAATTCCAACTTTATCCAATGCATCAAGTATCTCTTTTTCATTTGTCAAACTTGAAATATCAGACTTATCGTACAATCCATTCATCATGTTTTGTTCAATCCACAGTATGGATATCTTATAATCCCATACTCTTTTCTTTAGATTTATGTAACTTCTGTCTTCATCATTTACTTCACTTAACTCAACCGTATCCGGGTTTGGAAATGTTTCAGTAAGATATTCATATCTGTATAAAAAACATTTTCCTGATTCTTCCGAATTAAATATTGGTGTCGGTTTTACCTTATTTCTTTTTAAATCCTCTCTCTTCATTACACGTTTTATTACACATTCTCCCGGTAATAATTCCATTAACTGATTCTTATTCAGCAATGGTTTTTCCTGCGTATTTTCCATGAAGTGTTTATGTGTTGACAGCTTTTCCCCGGAACGCTGCATGTCTACTATTGTTTCATTACCTAAAAGATCCGAAAATTCCTGTGCTGTATCACCACTGTTTGTAAGAATGTATCTGTGATTACCACAGTTTTCCTTAATTACACTTGCACCTTCCTGTCCATATAATTTTGTTATCTGTGCATAACTTTGAACTGTTAAATCAAAAGATATGTTTCGACCTAGGCATACCGTAATAATTGTGTCCATGTTCTCAATTGCCGGCATATTACCAAATTCATTTACTTTGAATTTGACGTGTCTTGAACATTTACCGCTTTTAATTCCCGTTGCCTTTTTTGCAAGAATGAAGTATAGCTGTCTGATAAATACAGTGGCCATAAAGTGCTTTGATTTGTCATAATCAGGAAGTCCCAGAAACACAGCTATTGGTTGTTCTCCAAATCCTATCTCTTCCAAGTTAAAGCTACTCTCAGCTGTCATTTTAGCAATTCCTTCATCTGTAAATGGTGTAAGCTTAGATAGCATTACTGAAAAAATTGATGATTTTGTTCTATCGCCTGATATCTCAATGGCCGCATATTTAAGCTTTGCTCTATTTAATGGAGGTCTGTTACTGAAATATTTATCAAGCATTGTCATGTCAGGATTATCTTCATCCGGATGTATTCTTGCAAGTTCAGTAAATGTATTAATTAATGAATACATGTTTATTTTCTTAATATTATCGTGTTTTAATCTATATTCTTCTTTCTTAGGAAGATACTTAATTTCAGGATTTAATATAATGTCTTGAGCCTTATTTAACTTTTCCTCATACTTTCTGTCAGCCTCAATTTTTTCTTCATTACTTAATTGATCATAAGCACTTCTTTTTTCTCTCCACGCAACATATCTTCTGTTGTTATTAATTTCATCAAGTTTCATGCAATCTTCCAAATGTCCTAATATAAGAGCCACAAGTAAACTTGTCGATGCATCGTTCCAAAACCTATCGGTATTTGCCGGTTCATCAGGATTAAATATTGAAAATGCAAATGCCTGGGCGAGTAATTCGGCATTTGCATAATCACCCGCACTACTAAGTTTTACAATCATGTCAAGAGGATTAAATCCTGCCGAATGTAGGGGATCATCAAAATTTAGTAAGTATACCTTATATCCTCTTTTTTCCAATGTGCGTTTTGATGCCTTATAACTTTCAAGCTTAGGATCATTTACTATAATTGATGTTTTCTCCATCGCTCTTGAATACACATCCAGTTCAGGATATACAAACATTTCATCCTTACCTGATCTTGTAGTACCAATGTCCAGATTATTTACAGGACTTCTATCTATATAAAGCTTGTCTTTTATTCTTGATACTATGGCACCACCACGCCCTTCAAACGGTATGTTTCTGTCAGGTATTTCATCAAACTGTTCCTTGATTTCCTCGTTAGTGGTCCACCTACTTTCACCCTTTTGCCCGATATTGAAATATTCTTCAGACCATGCAACTTTTATTTTGTAAGCTGTGTATAAATCAAATATAATAAGTGCAATAGTCAAAAACGCTAGTAACAATGTGTAAATTCCCTTAAATCTGCCTATTATTTCAAAATCAGGAAGTATGTTTCCAATATTTATGTATTTGCCCGGGTTCTCCAGATCTTTTAAAATCATTGGTATCTTCATTGCTGAATTGTATACAAAGTTACCTGCAAAAAAGAAAAACAGGTCCATGACAGCCAGTAATGTAATCATTACATTTGTTTTGGAAAGAAATCTTTCTATCTGCATCAGTCTTTCGGGTTTTTTATCTTTTTTGTCTATCATTTAAACTATCCTACAATTTCTATATTTATATTTTGCTTCTTATCTTTAATTAAAACATCATAGTTATTTTCGTTTTTATTTGCTTTTTGTAATTTTTTAAATTCTCTATATAATTCAATGTATTTGTTCATGTTTAGTTCTCCTTCTCTTTCAAATTTTTTGTATATATGGTGTTTTCTTATCCCAATCATTAAAACATGATTGGGATAAGATTATTTTAGTTAAAAACTAATCTTGCCATCCATCCACTTACCAAAATAGATGCATCCTGCCACTAACAATGTTCCGCCAATAATTCCTTTCCAATGCTTTTTAGCAAATTCTGTTCCGCCATCACCGGGAATTCCCCATGCGACACCAATAATTAATCCACCTATAATTGGAATTAAATATGCATAGTCTGCTACCGCTGAAACAAGTTCCAGTATGTTTTTAGCGAATTTATCCACTTGTTGTTTCCTCCTTTCATGCCAATCTGTTATGCCATATTGTTACTTTCGTGATTAAAATATTTTCCTTTACTTTTACTTAGGTTTCGTTTATGAAAAATGTTACCTCTCTATCATTTAAATAATGATATTACTTTTTTATTGTTCCTTTATTCTTCTGTATTCTTGGCTTTAAAAAGATGATAAACAATACTCCTGCAATAACAATTGCCAACACAATTATTCCCATTGTTAGCATTAATGGTATTGGTTTACTCTTTCTTTTGATTTGCTCCTTGTAAACAGCTGTTGCAGTAATCTCATATATGTATTTTCCAGTTTTAACTTTTGTTTTTCCCTTGTATGTTGATACATATGTTATTGTTGCTGCTACTGTTCCTTTCGAATGTCCCTTATAATTTACACGGTAGTGAGGAACTTTCTTTTGTACCTCAACTCTTAATATCCTTGAATAAACTCCGTTCTTTTTGCGTGCCTTACCTTTCCAGTATGTATTACCAATCCTATAACTTTTTTTATCAGCTCCAATGCTTTTCAAAATTTGATTATCGTATCCCTTTAGAGGATTTGAAGAATTTCCATCTATCTGATTTCCATTCCACTCATAATAATCTTTTGATGTGGATGTGAAAGTATAGTCAATGTAACTGCTCCTCCAACTTGATGATTTTTCCATGACCATGTTTATCTTTGAACATCTTGCTGTTGCTCCATTGGCTGTAAATACATGTTTGTCTGGAGCATTTAAGGCTTCTTCCTTGTTGTCAAAAACCAGATATCCATTAACAACTCTTCCATTATCCTTTTCTTTGTTTTTTCTCTGAATAATGGTATTTATAAGCCTATATGTTACATTGTTTTGTACAACCGTCTTTTTAGGCTTATTTTTTGTTCTTACCGTTATCTTCTTAACATTTGTTTTCAATATTGGCTCTTTATCAGTTACTTTATATCTCACATCCTTTAGCTGATATTTTTTACCCTTATCGGTAATGTATTGTTGATACTCTATTTTCTTATATGGTGTTTTTTTTGTTTTATAAGTTTTTTGCTTCACTATTACATCAGAATTTTCAGCATATGCGAATGTTCCTGATGCAACAGTAAAAGCAAAAATTAAAATCATAAGAATAAGTTTATTTTTCCCTGTCATTATCTTTCTCATAATTTTTTCTCATTTTAATTGAAATGCCTAATGCTGCTCCAAGTGCAATTAAGAATATTACTATCCACATCACAATACTTCCAGTTTCACCTGTCTGTGGTGAATTTCCACCTTTATCATTCCAGTTTGGTGTGTTAGGTGTTGCATCACCACTTCGCTCATTAGTTATTTTAAGTGGTTGTACCTCAGGAGTATCTTTGACTGTGTACTTGAAATCTGCTCCTTTTTTGTAACCATCCGGGGCCTTTGTTTCAGATACATCATATGTTTTGCCTGCAACAAGTTGACCTTCAATCTTTGCTTCGCCCTGACCGTTTGTCTTAACCTTTACAGTTTTACTTCCGTCTGCCTTAAAAACAAATTCCGCATTGCCAAGAGCCTTTGTTGTGTCCTTATCAACCTTTAATACCTTAACTTTTGTTGTATCGTCATTCATTCCGACTTTCTGAACTGAATTAGTATCAGCAATGGTAAACTTAACATCCTTAGCTGTTACATATCCTGCCGGTGGTTCAACCTCAATTAATGTGTATTCTCCTGTAGGTAATTTAATTATCTTATGAGGCTTGCCATCAGATGTCCATGAATCAACTGTCTTTCCTTCAGAATTGACTACCTTAAGTTTAGCTCCCGGAAGATTATTTCCTTCTGTATCAAGTTTGCTTACTTCAACTCTTGTATAATCATCCTTCATTTCAACTTTCTGTATTTCGCCTGTTTCCCTGACAGTGAACTTAACATCTTCTGCCCTTACATAGCCGTCTTCTGTTGGTGCTTTTGTTTCTCTTAATGTGTAATCACCAACTGCCAGCTTTTCGATCATGTGTGGCTGATATGTTGAAGTCCACTTTTCAACTACCTTTCCGGTACTGTCAAGAATTTCAAGTTCAGCTCCCGGCACTAATTTTCCTGTAACTATGTCATTTTTACTGATTTCTACTTTCGTGTAATCATCCTTCATTTCCACTTTCTGTATTTCTGCCGTATCCTTAACGGTAAACTTAACATCTTCCGCCTTTACATAGCCGTCCTTTGTTGGTGCTTTCTTTTCCTTAAGTATGTAATCACCTATTGGTAACTTTTCGATGTAGTATGGCTCATTTGTTGAAGTCCACTTTGCATATACCTTTCCATTCATGTCTGTAATTTCAAGTTCAGCTCCCGGCACTAATTCGCCTGTGGTAATGTCTGTTTTTGCTATTTTTGTTTTTGTAACATCATCTATCATTTCCACTTTCTGAACCTGTTCCGTATCCTTAACCACAAACACAATGTCCTTAGCTGTTACATATCCGTCTGCCGGAATTTCCTCTGTCATGTGATATTCCTGACCTACAGCCAAAGCCTTAATCATGTGCTTGTCTTTTGTTGAAGTCCATTTATCAACATAAACTTTCTTGCCATCGACTTCATACCATACAGCTAAATGTGCTCCAACAAGTTCATCCTGATTTGTAATGTCCTTTTTGGATAACTCTGTACTTGTTGGCGTATCTTTACATTCAAGATTAATAACAACGTCTCTTGTGTTTTCGTCATAATCAAACTGTTTGTTTGGATCATCAGGATAATAGTCAGCCTCATCATCAATTGTGAACTTAATAGGTGTCTTATTAATTAAATAACCCTTTGGTGCCACAATTTCTTCCAACTGATAATGACCAATTGGCAATACATTTGGAAGTAATACTTCACCATTTTCATCTGTATAGAATGTATCTGTTACTTCTGACCTGATTAATTCGTGTGGTGCTCCTTCTATTTCAGGTTCATCGTAATAATCCACTGTCTGTTTAACATATTCGCCTGTGTCGAGATTTTTCACCTTGAATCCAACACCTGCCTGCTTAATAACCTCACCTGTTGTAATGTCTTTTTTTATTGCATGAACCATAGCTTCAAATTCCTTGTCCTGCACTTCTATTTCGTATGATGCTGTGTTGTACAACGAATTTTCATCTATAAAGATGTACTGTGGTTCAGCTGTTAGATAATTTTTCGGCGCCTTTGTCTCAACAAGAACATATCCTCCTGCTCCAAGTGCTTCAGATACAACGGCATTACCGTTTTCATCTGTTGTTATGTCATCATATACAGGTTCAAGCTTTGAATAATCAAAATCAATGTAATTTTCATTTGTAAGTTCACTGTAATCAACCTTGTTTGATACTTCTTTAGTTGCTCCTGCTGTTGACTTGTCTGTTATTTCTGTGTCTTCTCCAATGGCATTTTCAGTGGCATCATCTATGCCATTATTATTTGAATCTTCCACTGTTTCATCACTGCCTGTTTCTTCATCAGTTACAATTTTCTGAACCTTGTATAAGGCAAATTTTGCGCCCTTAAGTCCAATTGACTCCTTACCGGTTCTGCTGACTGACACCTTATGAAGATTTAAGTCGAGCCTTGCCTCATGGTTGTTTATTACATACTCCTTTTCAAATGCATTAGAAAAAGAATCCATTGTGTAATGTGCTTCATTTGCGGGTACGTAGACTTTTGTGGTGTTCTTTGCAGGCAACCTGTAACCATCCGGTGCCTTTGTTTCAACAAGAATGTAATAATGTTCCGTTAAAACAGTTCCGTTTTCTCTCCAGGATTGCGGACCGTCAGATGTTTCAATTCTCATTAACTTTCCAAATGTTAATTTACCATCTTCACCGGTTTCACCTTCTCCTGCAAGAGTGTCATTATTTTCAGCACTTGGAACGTAACCTTCCTGATCATATTCAGCCTTTGTTACTTCCCATAGTTCAAATGCAGCACCGGAAAGAAGTTCTCCGGTCTTGTCATTTTGCTTAATAACCGTAACTTCACCTGATGACTGACTGTTATCAACTTCAATTGCTTCAGTATAATTCTGTTTATGTGCGACATCTCCTTGGTTATTTAAAATGTCTATCGAACCGTCGCTGTTTAAATTAAAAACAATAGTCATGTTCATGTTGTTTTTATCATAATCAGCTAAAGTATGAAGCATTCCCGACACGCCATGACCAAAGCCCCAATATCCACCGTTTGTTGCATGTCCTGAAGGTCTTTTTGTTTCTTCAATCCTATATGTTCTTCCTGTAGATAAATAATCCGTCTGATAAGTATTAGTTAATTCATTATCCACTACTATCTGTTGTATTTTCTTCGTTTCAGCCCATTGCATGTCATACTGTAGAGTACCATTGTCTACTGTTCCATATTTATAATACTTGCCATCCTTTTTGTTCTTATATACGGATATTGAAAACTCAGCATCATAAATCGGTGTCTGTGTGTCCGGATCAATCTTCATTAGTGTAACTGGATAATTTTGATATGTCACTGTTGTATTAGGAACTTTAAATGAAACACTCTGATTTTCATTTGTTGTACCGTTTCCCGACTTAATGCTAAACACCTTGCTTGCCTTACTGTTTATGTAACCATCTGGTGCTTTTGTTTCAACAATCTTAAACTTGCCAAGGTTTTTGCTTGTATAATAAAGTTTTGCTGATTTTGCATTACCGTTTTTATTTGTAACAATTGGATTAGTTACTTCATTATTTAGGTTGTTTGACTTTGTTACTTTGGTGTCATACTTACCTGTCTTTTGATTGTATGCATAGATGGTAAACTGAGCATTCTGAAGGTCTTTTTTTGTTGCCTTATCATATTTATGCACTGATACCGTTATGCCAGGTATAATGTCCGTTAGCTGTGTCTTACAAAGAGATGCCAAAGTTCCTGCTGTTTCCAAGTAAGATGGTTTATTACCACTTACACCTGACTTTGTAAGAGACAGTGTTGCTCCGGTTGATCCATCCTTGATTTTTCCCCAGTTAATGTCAAATGTCATTGCTTTCTTGTTTTTATTGGATGTTGTTCCCGCAACATTTTTTGTTTCCTTAATGTAATAAGATACTGTCTTATCGTATATTCCATCTTTCTTAAGAAGAACTGTATCTATTCCGTTCTTATCAAGTGTAAAAGTTCCAACCTTTGTTCCGTTTTTACTTCCTTCATGAATTTCATATTTAGTTCCGGCTAAAGATATGCCTGAACCACTCTGATCCAAGTCCTTGTTTATCTTTACCTTAACTTCCTTGTTGGAATATACCTTACCTGTAAGCATTGTCTGTGAATAGGATGCCACCCACTTAAGTAATGCAACCTTATTGTTGTAGGCTCCGTCTGCACCGTTTTTAATGTAACCATATGCCTTGTTGTATAAATTTGTTGCAGTTTTATCTGAATAGCCCATAAGACTCTTCATTGATGCTATAAATCCTGACTTAAAGCCACTGCCATCATAAGCACTCGCCGCAAAGTTGCCTTTATGATTTCTTTCTAGCACAACAGTTCTCCACACAAAAAACTGTGTGGCATATCTTACAGCATCTGTCTTGTAATCGCCCTTTGCATCATAATAAAATGCTATTAAAGCCTTGTAGTATTTAATGCCATAACCTGACTGATACGTTGATGACTTATATGCTCCTGCCTTTGTTGTTTCGCCAACACCGGGCGACATACAAAATGCTGCTCTTGAATCTCCTTCAGAACTCATTGTGTCTGCCTCACATACCTTTGCATTAGTTGAAGAATACAGCCCTGATAGTCTGTGATATGCTCCATGTGACAGTGTTCCGGTATGAACACCCGAAGCAGGAAAACTTCCTGCAGCTTTAACAGTTTTTTCCTGCTGATAACCTGTAACCAATGAAACCATCATTACCATTACAAGAAATGCAGCTATTACCTGTCTTACGTGTTTTCTCAACGTTTCCATTTTTTGTAAACCTCCTATTTTTTTCCTTAAAGTTAGTAATCTTTTTCTCCTTTCCTGAAGTTTTTTGTATAAAAAAAACAACCCATACTTTTATGTATGAATTGTTTTTTATAACCTGTGTTGTATTAAATTTATTCCGGTAGATTGTAAAGTTCTTTTTGTTTTAAATAAACTTTGCCTTCATTTTTACATCTTGTATAATAATCAACTTCATCAATCTGATGTTTTTCAGTATATTCATCCATTTTATAATACTTATCCATATATTTAATATTTTCTTCTCCAATATTAGAATATTCTCTGAAGAAATTTGAAACACCACCATATACATTTCGTGTAAAATAAGCTCCTGTCAAATCAGTTACATAGTAGTAATCTCCTAACTTAACATTATTCCACGCATGTCCACTTTTGTTTTGATTATCATAACTACATACAAAATCACAATCAATTCCTATGTATCTGCAAATGAGTGCATATGTCTTTGCATATCCTGCACAAACTGTTTTCTTATCAAACAGCGTTTCATATATCCTCTGACCGTAAACATTATAATCATAGTCAATGTGCTTTACCATGTATCTGCCAATTCTGTATGCTTTTTCTTCATCAATCATATCATCTGTAATCTTGCTCTCCTTAACGATAAGCTTGACTTCATTAATTATTTTGTCATAGTCTTTTTTGCTATACCAGTCTATTGTGCTGTAAAACGGGCTTGTAATAAGTCCATATTGATCCTCTCCACCATCTTCACCTTTATTGAATACTGTATAATCATTTAGCTTGTAAAGTGTTCCTTTGTAAGTCTTTGACTGTTCAATCTGAGCAATTAGCTTATCAATGTTATTTTCTCCCCAGTTAATTTCCGGTTTAATGTTTTCTTCACTGTCATTGTTTTTCTTGTTGTTGGTCTTTTTCTTTTTAGCTGCTTTATTTTTTACATTTATCTTACATTTGATTGTTTTAACTGCGGGAGTATAATCAAGTAAGAGGTATTTAACAGTTGCCTTTAAGGTTGTCTTTCCTTTTTTCTTACCTGTAATTCTATATTTGTTTTTCCTTAATTTCTTTACTTTAATAATTTTCTTGTTATACTTTAATTTTACTTTTTTAATATTTTTAGATTTCACACCGGAAATTTTTATTGTATAGCTCTTTCCCTTTGTAATTGATTTTGATGTTTTATTGAATGTAACTTTAGCTGAAACATTCTTTGCGTTTGCAAACATAAAAGTTACTGTTAAAAGAATCATCATAATCAATAATGTATTTTTTCTGATTTTCAATTTCCTCACCTCCTCAAATTTATAACGACAGGTCATCGTCCTTATAGCGTTGTCTGTCTATACGATTTTGACTTTGTAGCCTTTCATATCTTTTCTCAATAATCCATGCAACTGAAGCAATTCCAAGTATAACTACAGCTATTATTATAACTTTCACTATACACATGTAGCTGTTGCCACTCGCAATGAAAAATTTGTAAACCATATATACTAAGGCATCTGTTAATCCTATTGCTGTAACAGCTTTAGGAACTGATAAATGTTTTTTCATTCAATCTCCTAAAATTATATCATTTAATCTTAAGTTTGTACATTTTACTTTTCTGTAATCAGCTTCAACAATTCATACTATTAAGTTTTCAATGTTCCATTAATTTTTCTACTGTTTATTCTTTGATTTCTTTCTAGGCTTTGGCGGTTTTGTAAAATTAATTTCCTTGTCGTTATCCAATAACGCATCAATAATTTGTTCCCTTGTGTACTTGTTTTCTTTTTCCATGTTTTAATCCTTTCTTTTATTTAAGTGAGAATTGTGCTTTTTCGGCACTGTATCGTTTTCCTGCCCTGATCCACCCCAAGTTAAGTTCCTGTTGTAATTCAAAAGATGTAATGCCTAATATTTCACACATTTCTTTTCTTGATACCTTTTGGTTATACATGTCTTCTAGCAATACTCTTTTGTCGTATGTAAGTTTCGCTCTGGGCATCTTCACTTCTCCTTTCCGTCATTTATTTTTTCCTGTTCATCTCCTGTTTTCCTTTCAATATTTTCAATTACTTTATCCATATAATTTGAAATGAAGAATAGACTTCCTGTAACCAACACAAAGCCTACAAACGTAAACATGAATTTCTCTAAGGAATCTTCTCCTGTCGATAATTGATCATATGAGTTGGTTAAGTCTAACAAATAGCTGATAAGATTTATCGAGAATATTAAGTCTAAACAAATGAGAATTAATCTCATTGTCATTAATGCTCTTATTCGATTCTTTATAACCATTGGTGTAACAATCATTAGCATTACCAATGCTCCACATCCAAAAGCGTCTACAATTCCCATTAATCTTTTCTCCTTTCATCAATTTTTCACTTCAAAATTTGTACAGTTTTCAATAGTAATTTCATATTTAAAGGCAAAAAAAATAGTGCAAATAGCACTATTTATTAGTACTATTTGCACTTAATTATATAAGTCACGTCATTTATAGTCTTTTATAGTGTAAAAAGTACAAATTTTTATTTCATGCTTGCATGAAGGGAAAAATTTGTATTTTTTACACGCCTTCTCACGAACCTATAAGCTCTCAAATGGAGAGCGATATGCCAGTGAGATGACGAATTGGGGGAGCACTTATGTGCGGAGCAATTCGTATAAATGACTTTTCGTTTACACTTCATCAAACTGTGCCCTATATAAGCTGTAATATACACCTTTCTTTTCTAAAAGTTGCTTATGTGTCCCCTCTTCTATTATATTTCTGTTTCCAATAACAAATATTCTATCCGCTTTTTTAATTGTAGACAATCTATGTGCTATAACAAAAGATGTTCTTCCTTTTAATATTTCTTCTATACCTTTTTGTACAAGCAATTCTGTTTTTGTATCAATGCTAGAAGTTGCTTCATCTAATATTAAAATTTTAGGTTTTGATATCATTGTCCTTGCAAGGGCTATTAATTGTTTTTGTCCTACAGATAGACCGCCTCCTCTTTCACTTAATAATGTATTGTATCCATTTTTTAATTTCATAATAAAATTGTGCGCGTTTACTGCTTTTGCAGCCTCTACAACTTCCTGATCAGTTGCATCTAATTTGCCATATTTTATATTTTCGCTAATTGTACCTGAAAAAATAAAATTTTCCTGTGTCATAATACCCATTTGTTGTCTAAGACTTTCAATGGTAACTTTCTTTATATCATAACCATCAATAAGAACTCTTCCACTATTTGTGTCATAAAATCTGCTTATGAGATTTATAATTGTAGATTTTCCTGCCCCGGTTGCTCCAACTAAAGCAATAGTTTCACCTGCTTTTATTTCAAAATTAACATTTTCTAACACATTTTCACTATCACTGTCGTATGCAAAAGTTGCATTTTCAAATTTTACATTTCCGTTAATTGGAGGTAATTCTTTGGCTCCATTTTCTTCTTGAATTTCAGGTTCAGTATCTAACACTTCAAAAATTCTTTCTGCACCTGCTATATTTGTGGTAATTTGACAGTAAAAATTGCTTAAATTATTTATCGGTTGCCAAAACATGTTTATGTATGTTCCAAAAGCTATAAAAGTTCCAACTGAAATATTGTCTGCTTTTAAAATAACTATTCCGACAAAGTACAATGAAATGCATCCCAGTCCCCAGGACAAATCTATAATTGAGCCAAAACAATCACTCATTCGTATTGCATTTTTAAATGATGTTTTATGTTCTTTTACTAATTGGTCAAAAGTTTCTTCAGTTTCTTTTTCCCCACAAAATCCATGAATAATTTTCATACCAGACATATCCTCATGTAAAAATGCATTTAGGTTTGAGGACTTTTTTGTGAAAGTCTGCCATCTGGGATGGGCTTTTATTTGTATATACGAAATTGAAATTGCCATAAGTGGTGTTGTAATCAAGGCTGCTACTGCTAATTTAGGATTTTTTGCAAACATAATTACAACTACTGCCACAACAGTTATGAAATCCGGTATTAATGTTGTGACGCAATTAGATAAAACATCCTTTAATGAGTTAATATCTCCTATAATTCTAGATAATATTTTTCCTGTAGGTCTGCTATCGAAAAATTTGAATCCTAACTTCTGAATGTGAGTATATAGCTCCTGTCTTATTGTTAGAAGAATACTGTTACACATTTTTGCCATTACATACATTCTTATTTTTATTGCCAAAGTTGCAAGTAAATTCAGTAATAGTGTTATAATCAAGATTTTATATAACCCTTTATAGTTACCAACAGAAATATAGTTATCTATGGCTTCTTCAATAATCAACGGATTAATCAATGATATAGCAACGCAATATCCCATTAGTAATAACACCAGTATAATTATCAATTTATAATTCAACAAATATGAAAATAATCTTTTTAATGTTTGTAATTTATTTTTTTCAACACTTTGTTCATCTTCTTTATATGAATTAAATGCCATTTTACTTTTCCTTTCTATTAATTTATTGTTCCATATTGAGATAAATAAGTTTCGTAATATAAGCCTTTCTTTTTTATTAAAGAATCATGTTTTCCTCTTTCGCTTATTTTACCGTTCTCTAAGACTATTATTTCATCTGCACTTTTTACAGCACTAATTCTATGGGTAATTATTATTTTAGTAATATCATTATACTTTTCTAATACTTTCTGTATTTTCTGCTCTGTTTCTGTATCCAACGCCGATGTGGAATCGTCTAAAATAAGTATTGGTTTATCTTTGGCAAAAGCTCTGGCTATACTAATTCTTTGTTTTTGTCCACCAGACAAACCTACGCCTCTTTCCCCAATTACTGTTTCATATTGTTGTTCTAATCTCTCTACAAATTCACTAACCTGTGCATTATTGGCCGCTAACTTTATTTCTTCAGCATCTAATTCATTCTTCTTTCCCAATTTTATATTCTCATTAATTGTATCTGAAAATAGAAAAACATCCTGCATTACCGGAGCAATACTCCCCCTAAGTTGTTTAATGGTAAGGTTGCGTATATCAACTCCATCTAATTTTATACTTCCCTGGGTAACATCATAGAATCTTAAAAGCAAATTAATAATTGTACTTTTACCGGATCCTGTTTCGCCCATAATACCTAATGTTTTACCAGGATTTAAATCAAAGCTGACATTTTCCAAAATATTACTACTTTCATTTTTCTTAAATGAGACATTTTCAAAAGTAACTCTTCCCTTTACTTTTTCAAGCACAACAGGATTATTTATTTCTTTAATTGATGATTTTTCTTTATAAATTTTTTTGATTTTTTTATTTGACGCAATAGCTGACGAAAAACTGTTAGTAAGCCAGCCTAACATTTCCATTGGCCAAACTATATTATTTGAATACTCTACCATTGCACTTAACGAGCCAATTGACAAATTTCCGTCAATAACTATTTTTCCACCTACTAACAATGTTAATAGCGGAAGTATTTTTGTAACAACCGAAAAAAATGGATAATATTTCACGAAAACTTTTGATTGTTTCATGTTAAGTTCATAGTATTTATTATTATGAGATAAAAATTTTTTGATTTCATATTTTTCTCTCGCAAAAGCTTTTACCGTTCTTACTCCTGCAAGATTTTCTTCTGCAACTGTATTTAATTCTGCATTTTCTTCACTAATTTCTTCATAAACTGCCCCTAACTTTCTTTCCATAATTACTGCAATACATCCGCAAAAAATCATGGCAAGTGTTGGGATTATTGCCAACTTCACATTGATTCTATACATACAAAATAAAACAATTGTCGTATGTATTACCACCTCGATTAACAACATACTAACATAACTAAGCCCATCCCAGATTTTATCAATGTCATCCTTAACTCTAGACATTAATTCCCCTGTATCAGTTTTGTCAAAAAAATCTTCACTTAAGTTCTGAATACGTACAAAAAGGTCCTTACGCATGGAACTTCCAATATCCGAGCCAAGACAATCAAAGGTGTATTCTTTAATGTATTGAAATATACATCTTCCCACGCCGATTAAAAAAATACCTAAAAGCAAATATTTTAACTCTGCAATATTTTTTCCTACAATTACATCGTCTATGATATGTTTTGTAAACTGTGGAGACATTAAATCAAGCGTTACAGCTATAATCATTGAAGTAATTGCTAAAAGATATTTTCCTTTATGTTCAAATATATAATTAGAAATTTTCTTCATTATTCCTCCTCTTTTTTGTTCTATTTTTGAGTACAAAAAAAGAGATATCACATAGGTGATATCTCTTATGCCGGTGACCGGAATCGAACCGGTACTGTGTTGCCACAACAGGATTTTAAGTC
>OGZV01000444.1_pt1 | contig 44518 bp, 67 predicted proteins | sample 1576861 | NCBI WGS metagenome assembly OGZV01 (sample SAMEA3541501, study PRJEB24748) | human gut metagenome | biome: human gut; feature: human-associated habitat; material: faeces | place: China | collected 2012
AAAAAAACTGCACCTCCAAAAGTTGTTTTTTGTCCAACTTTTGGGGTGCAGTTCAGTATAAAACTTATCCTCTTTGTTTTTAGTAGATTGTTTTGTCTGTTTTTTGTGCAAAGTTATCAAAGGATTTTATAGTGATATCTCTACCAAATTGTTCTAAATCTAAAACGGAGATATCTTGGCATTTTCCTTCAATATAGTTGTAGATGAAATCATCTCTAAAACCAATTTTATCAGCATCTTTAGCTGTGTTTCCATAATAAACTTTTTTAATGTTTGCCCAAATAGTAGCAGAAAGGCACATTGGACATGGATAGCAAGATGTATAGAGTTCACAACCTGTTAAATCATGAGTACCTAAATTTTGACAAGCATCACGAATAGCTTCAACTTCAGCATGACAAGTTGGATCATGTTTTATAAGTACACGATTATGACCGCGACCTACGATTTTGCCATCTTTTACAATAACTGCACCGAAAGGACCACCTTCATTAGTTGTTAAATTACTATCAGCTTCTTGAGTTGCAATAAGCATAAATTCTTCTTTAGTCATAAAAAATCTCCTATTCATAATAAAATATATAGGAAAAAATAATGTTTTTATTTTTTGCCTATATAAATATAAATTAAAAGCAGTAAATATGCAATAATCTTTTGGTTTTTAATAGATATTTTTATTTTTAAATAGATAGATATGATTTCTTATGATAAAATAACTAAGGAATTTTTTATTTATTTATGAAAGCGAGGACAAAATGAAAAAGTTTTATGACGTAGAAGAAAAAGTGCCTTTGTTGCAAGGAATTCCACTTAGTTTACAACATTTGTTTGCTATGTTTGGTTCTACAGTGTTAGTTCCTTTTTTACTTCATGTAAATCCAGCAACAGCTTTATTTATGAATGGTATAGGTACAATTTTGTATTTAATCATTTGTAAAGGGAAATTACCTGCTTATTTAGGTTCTAGTTTTGCATTTATTTCTCCAGTTTTAGCAGTACTTGCTACTAGTGGACTTAGTTATGGCGATGCTCAAGGTGGATTTATAGCATTTGGTTTATCTTTTATTATTTTATCTTTTGTTGTGGGTAAATTAGGTACAGCTTGGATTGATATTATTTTGCCACCAGCTGCAATGGGTGCGGTAGTAGCAGTAATTGGTCTTGAGCTTGCACCACTTGCTTTGGATATGTCTGGTTTTATCAGTGATACAATGCAATCTCAAGGCATTCCAAATGAGCTTGCAATGATTACTTCTGTATTTACATTAGCTGTGGCAATTTTGGCTTCTGTAATTGGTAGAGGATTTTTAAGTGTAATTCCTGTATTAATTGGTGTAATTGCAGGATATATTATGGCTTTTTGTTTAGGTATTGTAGATTGGTCTGGTGTAGAAGCTGCTAGTTGGGTACAAGTACCAACTTTCTATGAACCAACTTTTAATATTCACGCTATCATGATTATCATGCCTGCATTGTTTGTAGTTTTTGCTGAACATATTGGGCATGTAGTTGTTACAAGTAGTATTGTAGATAGAGATTTAATTAAAAATCCAGGACTTAATCGTTCTTTATTTGCTGATGGTGTTTCTAATGTTTTATCTGGTTTTGTAGGCTCAACTCCTAATACTACTTATGGCGAAAATATGGGCGTTATGGCTATTACTCGTGTTTATAGTGTATGGGTAATTGGTGGAGCTGCTGTTTTTGCTATTCTTTTCTCTTTTATTGGTAAAATTGCTGCTATTATTCATGCTATTCCAGTACCAGTAATGGGCGGTATTTCTGTATTATTATTTGGTGTTATCGCTTGTTCTGGTATACGTATGCTTATAGAGAAGAAAGTCGATTATACTAGTACGAAAAATATGATACTTACTGCCGTAACTATGATAAGTGGTCTTAGTGGAGCTGCTGTAAATATCGGTCCTGTACAATTAAAAGGTATGGGCCTTGCAGTTGTCTGTGGCATGATTTTAAGCCTTTCTTTCTATGTTTTTGGCAAATTAGGTATAGCTAATAAAGAGTAAAATTAGAGATAAAAACTCATGGGTTACCCATGAGTTTTTATTTTTATAATTGTGTCCATAAATGACTAAAAAAGCTTTATTTTGACTTAAAATTACATAGGGTTGTGCCCATTTTGTGCCCACGTTGTGCCCATGTGCTCAAATTACAATGAATATATTTTAGTAATTTTATTTGCAATATCTTTATCTAAATTTGGTATAGCGTGGCCATATAAATTTAATGTATTACTAGCTCTACTATGTCCTAATCGTTTTGAAACTTCTAGTATAGGTATTCCATCAGCTAATAATTGAGTAGCATGAGTATGACGGAGTGCATGAAAGTTCCTATAAGGAACACCAGCATTAAATAAAATAGGCTTCCAATATTTTCTTATTATATTGGTTGCACAATAAGGGGTTCCATTTTGAGTATGGAATACATATCCAGAACCATAAAGATATACAAGATTATTTTCATCAACCTTTTTATATTTTTTTAGTTCACTGATTACATGAGGTGGTAAAGTAATTATTCTTTTACCTGCATTTGTTTTAGGTGGATTTTCAACAAAACCAATTTTAGCAATATATTGAATAGTAGATGTGATTTTAATAGTTCCTAATGTTAGATTGATATTTTCCCATTTTAAACTTAACAGTTCGCCAATACGAACACCTGTTGTAGCTGCTAACAATATTAAGAGATATTTTTCTTTATAATGTGTAGGTGTAGTGTCGGCTTTTAAATACTCAAATATTTTTTTCAATTCTTCTTTAGTAAAAATTTTTATTTCCTTTTTTTGACTTCTAGGTATCTCAATACCATCCATAGGATTTTTACTTATCATATTTAGAATTTGTGCCTGTTTAAAAGCAGCATTTAAGAAAAAATATATTCTTTTAGAGATAGTATTGTTGAGGGTATTTAAGAACTTCTGAATAGTAAAAAGTGTTAAGTCTTGTAATAGAAGATTTTCAATTGGTTTTAGGTGTTTTATAGCTACCATATAATTTACTTTAGTCATAGGTCTAATATCTTTTTTAAACGTTTGTAGCCATTCTAAGATCCATTCACCTAATGTTATATTAGATGGAGAAACATATTCATTTCTAAATAGATTGGATTTAATTTCGTTTAGCCATTGTTTAGCTTCTTCACGAGTATCGAATCGTTTATATATTCTCTTCTTATTTGGATCAATAAAAGCAGCACGGTATTTATTTCTAGTTTTATCCCATGATATAGAACCTTCTCCATTTTCTCTTTTGGCCATAATTTATTCCTCCAATAATATTTTATAAATTTATTATTGCATTTGTTTTTGTGTAATAGATTTATAATAATTATACTATTTTAGTTCGGGAAACTGAACAAAATGTAAGAATAAAAATAGAAAATGGTAGTTATTAGTATTATATATCATAAAAAAACTGCATCCTCAAAAGTTGTTTTCTGTTCAACTTTTAGGGTGCAGTTTAATGTAGAGTCAATTCTTTTTTATGATAAGAGAATTTGTTTTTCTTCAGTAGTACAATATTTCCCCGCTCCAAGAGACATAGCCATTGGCATGAAGTCTTGAATATTTGAAGCTAGAATATCATCTATTTTTTTTCTTTGTATATTAAAGTATATTCTGGCTTCTACGAACCTATAATTAGTATTATGCATATATTTTTTAAATACATCCATATTATCAACATTAACGGTTTTAGAATCACCTTTTTCATTGAAATCTGATGCCATTATAGGAACATTTTTTTCATAGAATTTTCTAATATCCAATGGAACAAATTTTTTTAGATGTAATAAGGTATCTATTCTAGTACCTTTACGTAAGCTATTATAATATTTGGTTACATCTAAAGGAACATAACAATCAGCAGTTATTTCTAAGTTATCCATACAAAAGCCTTCTTTGTGAGATTTTATTATATGATAACATTATTAAGTTTTACTATGGCTAAATATCTATTAAAATATTATCAATTATATGAATTTAAATATAACTGATATTTTTTATTATTAATAAATTAAATTATTTCTATAAAGTAATAAATTTGTTTTTTCTTCAAAAAGAATAATATTATCTTTAGTTAGTTTTATTTTAAATGAGGGATTATTTATATTCTTAAAAGATTGTTTTTTTATTATATAATCATATACTATTTTACGTAAATCATTAATTATATTATCTGTAATTTGTAAACAGAATAAACTAGTTCCAGCAGATGTTAATCCTCCACCAGGAGGAAGATATACTTTCCCATTTATTGTTTCAAAATAAAAAGTATTTTTATCTCGAGCTATAGCACGATTTAGGTCATCTTTTGTATCTACAGAAACTATTTCATTTAAGCAATATTTACTTAATAAATTGGGCCAATTATCATCTATTATTTTTAATAATTTTTGCTGTGAAAAAACGATAGAATTATTCATATGTTCGTTACAAATATCTAAAAATTAAGCAGTAGAATTAGTTAAATAAATAATAGTTGAGAAGTTCTATCATAAAAATAATATTCTTTATTGTTTTTATGATTTGATAAATGTAAATGATAAATGTTCCAATCATTTAATAATTTATCATTAAATGATATTTGTTCTAGAGATTTACTTAATCTAGGATTTACATCTATTCCTTTTTCAAATTCCATTTTTATTATATTTATAATATTTATTAAGTCATTATTAATTTTTTCATGAGTTACTTTATAAATTAATTCGTCAGATATTATTACATTCCTTTTTATTGGAGTGATCATTCTTTTTTGTAGATAAATGTACAGTTCTAATAGTTTATCTGCATTTAATTTTTTTATAGCTTTATTTTTATTCTTTTTGTGACCATAAAAAAATTTATTTTTTTCAAAATATAATAGAATTTGTTCTTTTAATTGATTTTGTAAATTATTATATATATCCAAATATCTTTTCTCCTATTTAAAATTTTTATGATTTATGTTCAATATATTCATTAATAAATGTGGTAGTTAAGTCACGTAATTCAGCTGTATGTTTTTCAACAAAATTAGGATCATTACCATTATAATCAAAAATATCATTATGCATCTTTTGTAATTTTAATAGTAGACTATCAGCTGCAGATATATTTTTTAATAAAATATTCAGTAAAAAATAGTATTCATTAGCTATTTTTCTATTAGGTGTATGTTCGTTTAAATCTTTTTCAATTAAATTTAGTTCAAAAGATATATTTTCTTTGTAAATTTTATTTTTAGTAATATCTATATATTTATATGTTAATGGATCTTTTTCATAATTGAATATATTATTATTAAGAGCATCTAAAGCTTTAATTCTATTATCTTTAATTTTCTGTAGATCTTTCATTATAAGTTTATTATAATAGAAAACATTAATTTCATTGATGTATTTTGCTATATATTCAGCTATTTTATGAGCAAACTCTTCTCGTTTATATTTTAAACTTAATTGTCTATTTTTTTCATTTTCAATAAGATTTTCTTTTTGAATTTTATCAGTTCTTTTTAATGTTTTTAAAACAGCTATTAATGTTGCTGCACCACCAACATAACCACCAATATAACTACCTAAACCATCAATACTTATATTAGGAAGCATCGTTTCTTTGATAATAAAACCTGCCATAACGATAATCATCATACCAACTATAGATTCTATGAATAATATAAATATATCTTTTTTTGTAGTATAAATGCTTTTATTTATAATGGTAAACATCTCCTTTATAATAGGATGTACTAATTTTGTTAGTATTTCTTATTTAAATTGAGATTTTTATTTAATATACCTGTTTTTAGAAATTTAACAAATTCATTTTGTTTACAAGTATATGAACCTATATATTCTTCTGCTGTTTTAGATGCATTTACTTTATAAAGTTTGAAAGTAAGGTCACCATAATTAATAGAACTATGACGGATGATACAATTATCTACATACTTAAAATTATTAATATTTATACTAGGCTTTGTTTCTGTTATTTGGATAGAATAATTAATTTCTTTTAAAGCTTCTTTCCAAGGTAAAGTATATGCTTTTTCTGTATCGTAAAAAATAGAACCATCATGAAAATTATATAATTTCCCTTGGGTAAGAGCCATAACTGTTTTATTATTTTCTTTTCTAGGCATTAATAAAATGTCTAAGGCAGGATAATTAGCTTGTTGAATAACAAAAAACCAATCTTTAGAATACTTAGAAGAGCAGCCAACTATTAAATTTTTAGAACGACGTTCTTTTTGTCCTTTAAAGATTTTTAATTTGCTTGCTAGGGCATACATATGGTTACAAGGTAATTGTTCATTAATAAAATTAGAACAAGAGCAATGTTCGAGAGTAGTATGATAAGAATTCTCATCTTCATCAATAATATCAGCAGAAAAATCAGTCTTATTTAAATTTATTATTTTTAAAGAACTTAAATGACTTTGCTTATCCATTTGAGAAAGTCTTCCATGAATAAGTAAACTATCTAAATTCCAAAACTTTAGATTATTAGTATTGATGTATGAATTATCCATAATAATCATTCCTTTTATAGATTGTTTTTATTTAGTAGGTTAGCATTATATTTATTTAATAGTTGAGTAACATCATCATCAGGAAATTCAAAACGACATGTTTCCATAGAATATTTTGCTCCTTTAGGTACAGGTATAATCTTTTCACCATCAAATAAATCTTCTGTATCGTATTTTCGTATTAAATATCTATAAATTTTTCTTACTATTGATTTATATTTTATAAATAGTGTACATACTATATAATTTGGTGAAAAAATTTCTTTTATTTTTTCATTTGGAATATTTTCAATACACCAATTAATTAATATTTCCAATTTTAAATTTTTCTTAAATCCGTTTATTTCATTAGAAGTAAGCATTTTATTTATTTCGTTACGAGTATATGTTTGTAATAAGGCTTGTATATCATCTATTTCTTCTAAAAATCCAGCATCTATTAATAATTGTGCTTCTTTTGCTGGTAAAGCGTAATTAGTATGTTTGTGAAATAAAAACTCATATAAGAATTCTTTAAAAGTAATTTGTATATCTTCAGGTAAGTGTTCTAATTTATCAATAGCTGTTTCTAAAGAATAAGGGTTTATATCATTTGCTGCTAATGATATAGTGTTATCTTTTATGGAATTAGTGATAGAAGTATTATGACTTAGTTTATATGGCTCTAAATTATTATCAATGATATTCCAAAAATCTAATTCATTAATGATTTTTATAGGATTACCTTCTTTACGTAATTTAATGGCACGTTCAATTTTTCTGCCATAACAAGCATATGCCCAATCGGGATTTCCTTCATTACCAACAATAAGATAGTTTGTATCATTTACTATACGATCATTAAACAAACCACCATTTTTTTCGATTAATTTAGCAATTTCCTTGCGTTGACATCTGCTAGATTTGCCAGTAAAACAGAATAAAGAGTTTTTTAAATGTATTTTAGGATTAAGCATACAAATACCTTGTGTATTTAATGTTTTTAATAAATTTTTATCTATATTAATGTTTAAATCAACAAACTGGGAGAAGTAAGCTTTAAGCAAATTTTCTTCTTCATTAGTTATATAATTATTTTTTACTATAGAGTAAATTAATGAATTTATTTCATCATAAGGATAAATACCTTCCAAATTATCATGTTCATTTAACCATATTTGTAAATGAGTTAATTCTTCAATAGAGATATGATTATCAGCTAAAATACCATGCAAAATACCATGTAATGTCTGAATATCAGAAGTATTATCATTATAAAAAATACTATCTTCATGGAAGTTTTGGCAGATGTATATAATATTTTCTTTATCATCGTTACCAAGCTTATTATATTCACATACACCTTCTAAAATATAAATTAATTCGTTTAATGGTGGGTTAGACATTAATTCAGAATTTTTTGTAATCCATTCTTTTAATATTTTAGATTCTGTTTCAGAGATAGTTCCACTAATAGAAATACCTTTTAAGATACCCTCTAAAGTATGTATTGCTTTATCTAGGTTTTGTTTTATAGTAAATTTATGATGAATATTATTATCATAATTTTTTAAAATATCATCCATTAAAATAAATCTCCTTTATTTTTGATATGCTTAAAAAATAGTATTTTAGATTAATTTTGATAAAATCCTATGGACTTCTCTAGGATTAGGATTTTTTTCTTTTATTACTTTATTTATTAAATTAGCATCTAAATCAGATGAGTAAGATAATAAATGTATAGCAAATTCATTTGCTTCTTTTTCTCGTTTACTTGGTACGTAATAACTCATATCTGCATGTAAGTAGTATCCATATTTTGTATGTAATCGTGCATGTCCTAATTCATGGGCAAGCACGATTTTTTGTCGTTCGTATGATAGTTTGTTGTTTAATATTATATATTTTCTGCGTAATACATGTTCTAAAAGGATTTTTATATTTAAATTTTAGATAATATAATAATATCCTTTTAGATTAATATATTAGAATTTTCCACGTAATTCGATTACTTTTCCGATAATTTTTATAGGTAAAGTTTCAATATCTTTTATACTATAAAAATGAGGTGTATATACTGCTGGATTCCAACCTATTAGAGTTATACCATCTTTTTGAATTTGTATTTCTTTAATAGTAGCTTCGTTACCATTAACTAAAACGATAGCTACTTCTTTATTTTCTACAGTTGATTGTTTTTTTACTATTACAACATCATTTTCGCGAATGCGAGGAGCCATACTATCGCCTTTTACTTGTAATGCAAAAAATTCTCCAGTACGAGATAATTCTTCTGATATTTCTTCATAACTAATAATGTCTGTAACCGCTTCAATAGGAATGCCTGCGACTACTTTACCAAGAACAGGTATTTTTATTCCCTTTTTTTTAGATGTATCTATATTTTGTGTAGGTTCTATAGCATTTTTTTCTCCCATTAACCATGAAACACTAACATTTAGTGCTTTAGCAAGTATTAATAGTTTATCTCCTTTAGGTGTAACTTTACCTGATAAATATTGACTTATAGCTGATTTTCCTAAACCTGTCAAAGTTACTAAATCAGATTGTTTTAAATTTCTCATATTCAAAGCTTCGTTTAATCTTCTTGATATCATTTTTGAATAATAATAAGATAGAATTTCCATAATAAAATCTCCATTTTACTAACTCTTACTAGAAATAATATCATAAATTGAACTATAGTTCAATTTATAAAAATTTTAGTTTATGATTTTTGAACTTTTTTGCTTGACTTTAAATTAATAATATTTTATACTTATCTTGTTCAAAAAATTGAACGAAAGTGAGGGTTGAATGATGAAATTTAATTATGCTATTTTAAAGGGGAAGATTGTAGAAAAATACAATACACAAAAGAATTTTGCTAAAACTTTTGGAATTTCAGAGCGAAGCTTATCTTTAAAACTTAATAATAAAATTTGTTTTACGCAAGATGAGATGTTGTTATGTACAAAGTTATTAGGGGAGTCTATAGATAAAATAGTAACGTTTTTTTTTACTCTTGAAGTTCAAGAAGTTGAACCAAAAGTAAGGGAATAAAAAAATAGGAAGTGATTTTATGTACAAATTATTAAAAGTTGAAGTAAATGAAAATAATGAGCCTACAGTAAATGGTCGTATGCTTCATGCATTTTTAGAAGTTAAAGAAAAATATACTCAATGGTTTACTAGAAAAAGTAAAGGTTTTATTGAGAACATTGATTTTGTACCATATTCCGAAAAAACGGAAAGTGGTGGAGCTAGTGGTTTTAAAGTTATTTTTAATCATAAATTAACCTTAGACATGGCAAAGCATCTTGCAATGATGCAACAAAATGAAAAAGGCATGATAGCTCGTCAATATTTTATAGATATTGGTAAAAAATGGAATAGTCCTGAAATGATTATGAGTCGTGCATTAGCTATTGCTAATAAGAATTTATTAATGAAAGACGAACAAATTTTAAAGCTTACGGCTGAAAATACTGAGATGAAGCCAAAGGCAGATTATTTTGATGAGCTAGTTGAAAGAAATACATTAACTAACTTTAGAGAAACAGCAAAATTACTTCATATCGGACAGAATAAATTTATTGATTGGTTATTAAATAAGAAATTTATTTATAGAGATATTAAAGGAAAATTATTGGCATATTCAAATTATATATCAGGTTCAAAACCTTATTTTGATGTTAAAGAACAAAAAAATGGTAATTGGTCAGGTTTTCAGACTTTAATTACTCCACAAGGTAGAGAAGCATTTAGATTGTTATTACAAGTTAAGGAGAATAACTAATGAAAAAAAGAGAAGCATTAAAAGCATGGGCAGAGGGACATTTATTATTAGTTCATAATTCTAATGGAGATTATGAAGATGATTATTTTTATATGGATAATGAATGTAATATTCATTCATTAATTGGTGATGAAACTACAGAAATTGACTGTTTTAATAATGATGATGAATTTACAATAATTCCATTTCATGAATATATTTTAAAACTAAATAGAGTGTAAATGGATTTATCTTTTACACATAATAAAGGCTAGTAAATAAAAAATCGCCTAAAGAATAAAACCTTAGGCGAGATAATTGGTGGTGATAAGTTTGTATATTTATATAATTTTTGCAGTAATAATTTTTTTTCTAAGTTTAAAAATGTTAATTAGTATAGTTCAGGTACATGCTTTGATATTGTATATGATAGAAAAAAAATATGAAATTCCAACAAAAAAAGAATTTGAATCATATTGTACAAGATGGATATTATATTTACTTAAATTTAAGAAGAAATAATATGAGATTTAATTATTTCACTGATAACATTCTCAGAAATTTGTACAACAGAAGATAAAGATTTAACACCTAATTCTTTACAGATAGATTTAGTTTTTTATAGAAAGGAATGATTAGTATATGATTGATCCTACAGGATTACAAGATTTGCCTGATATGGTGCAGTTAGCAATTATGACTTGTGATAAACCACCAAAAGCTTTAGCAATAGAGCTAAAGTGTTCTATTAGTGCAGTATATCAATCACTTCAAGGAACTAGGACATTACCAGCTAGTGCTATGAGAAAGTTTGCAAAGCTTAATTTGATTGCATCTAGTGCAATGGCAATGCAGGCTACAGGATTTAAAAAATTGTTTAAATATCGTAAATCTGATAGGCATATTCAAGCAAGACTTGTTGAATTGAAGATATTTGACAAGCGTGCAGATGAAGCAATGAATATGCTTCCAGAATTACTGTTTGATAAAAATAGTCCTAAAGATTTAACTGATGAGGATAGAAAAGTAATCCTTAATGCAGTTAGTGCCATGATGGATAGGGATAATGTAGCTCTTAATCTGTTTATGGAATTAGATAATAAGTATAAGTTAGATTTAGTCAATAAAATGAGGTGAAGTTGATGGCGGTTGTTAGATTATGTGCTAAAGATTATGCGGAAAAATATAATATTCCATTAAAGACTTTACGTAGGTTATGTAGATTAGGAAAAATACCATGTATAAAAATTGGAAGAAAATATTTGATAAATGTAGCAAAAGCTAATATTTATTTTGAAAATTTAGAAAAACAAAGAGAGGATAAGAGAAAAATACAAGTTATAAGACCGAAGATGAAAACATCTACGTTAAGTTTTGAAGAAAGGCTTAATAATTTTAGAGCTGAATTTTTGGGATGTAGGTGATTAATTATGTATAAAAAACTGATGTTATTAGGATTGGTAGGAGCAATAACATTAGGTGGAGTTTGGATTTTAAAAAATGAAGAGCCATCAAAAGAAGAAATAGAGTATGTAGTTCAAGAAGGAGATACTTTATGGAGTATAGCAGCAGAGCATACTTCTAATGAAGATAATATCTTATCAGAAATACATTATATAAAACAAAAAAATGACCTAAACAGTGCAGAATTGACTGTAGGTCAAAAGATAAAAATAGATAAAAAAATAGACTCATCTATAAATAGATAAGTCAACAATAAAAAGCTTAAATAAATTATAACATTCAAAGAAAAAATAAGCCATATATTTTTTATATGGCTTATGAAAAATATATGAGGTATGAATTATGGCTAGAGAAAAGTTTTACTGGATGAAGCTTCCAAAAGATTTTTTTAAACAACCAAAGATAAAGAAATTAAAAAGTGTTGCAGGTGGCGACACCTATATATCTATTTATTTAGCAATGGGATTATCTTCAATTGAAAATGGCGGTCGTGTAAAATATGAAGGTTTAGAAGATAGTTTTGCAAAAGAAATGGCATTACTTCTTGATGAATCAGAAATTAATGTTCAGTTTTTATTAAGTTATATGGAAAAGTATAAAATGATTGAAAAAATAACAGAACATGAATATTTATTACCAGAAGTAGCTTTATGTATTGGTTCAGAAACAGCAGGAGCTGAGCGTGTTCGTAGATGTAGAGCTAGAAAAAAAGAATTAGAAAATAAGAAAAAATTAGCGTTACAATGTAACGTCTCTGAAACAAATAGTAACACAGAGAAAGATATATATATAGATAAAGAGATAGAGAAAGAGATAGAAGTAGATAAAGATAATACTGCTACAGGCAATGATCTACAAACTATTTGTTGTTTATATAAAAGAGAAATTTCACGTAATGGAATGGATTGTTCCCCAATAGAAATAGAAGCTCTAAAAAATCTTATAAATGCGTACAGTATTGATGAGATAAAAGAAGCTATTGATATAGCTGTTATGAGAAATAATCGTTCTTTGGCATATATAAAAGGCATATTGAAGAATATGCATAAGAAAAAAGATGACAATATTCCTAGTGAATATGCTGCTATTCCTTATTAAGAATTATTAAGAAGGTGAGTAAATGGCATATTTAGTGAAGCCAACAAAGGCAGATTATATACAAGCTATTAATAAAGCTAGAGCAAAGCAAAAGATGTATTTAGAAAATAGGATACATGTTAATACTATGGTTTATAAATGCAGTATTTGTAAGGATAAAGAATTTATTTGGAATCAAGATGTTAAGGCAATGGTTCCTTGTAAATGCAGAGTAATAAGGAATATGGAGCGTAGATTAAAAAAATCAGGATTATCTGTAGAAGAATATAGAAAAAAATGCATTGAAAACTTCCCTATAGACAGAGAAGAAGCTTGCAAAATGAAAGAGTTGGCAATGGATTTTATTGCTAATCATAAAAAAGGTGAGAGCATTATTTATACAGGAAAATCTGGAACAATGAAAACCAGTATTTGCATGGCAATATGCTTAGATTTAACAGTAAAAAAAGCAGAAGAGCATCTATATTTTAGTTATCGTGATGAAATGCCAATTCTAAGATGGCAGATGTTTAATAAAGCAGATGCATACCAAGAGAGAATTAGAACATTGATAAACATTGATAATCTTTTCATTGATGATTTATTTAAAACGAAAAAATCTGTTCAGGATAAAGAGATTAAATTAGATGTTTCAACAACAGATTTACAAATAATGTTTCAGATAATTAATGGTCGATATATGAATAAGAAAACTACTATTTTTTCTAGTGAATATAGTTTAGGTCAAATTATAAAAGATGTGGATGAAGCAACTGGAACTAGAATTCTGGAAATGTGCGGAAAATATGGAATGAATTGTAGTGATATAAATAGGAGATTAATTAGATGAAAGATTATAGACGTAATGGATATGCATTTATAAGACCAAAGAGAAAAGATATAAGAAAACAGGAAGTAGAAAAGAGAATGGAAGCTTTAAATAGAGTTTCAATAGAAGCACGAGAAAAGGGTGAGTTATATGTATAAAAATGATATACAAACGGTGAATATACCATTAAATAGTGAATTTGATAAAGATAAAAAAAAACTTAAGCAACGTCGAAGAAAAGATAATGTTTGTAAATATTGTTTAGAAGCTGTGGCAGTGATCGGAGTTATTGGAATTGGATTTATGATGGTGGGATAAAAAAAAACACTGAGTATACAAACTCAGTGTTATGAGAAGAAAAAATAAATTCGCTAAATAATATTTTATCATTGTTAAACATTATTTAGCAAGAAGTGAAAAGGAGTATGAATATGTTTAGAAAGACGAAATATACGGATGGAAAATATGTTTATTATGTATCTGGATTGTTAGGGGATAATCAATATTCAGTATGTAAAAGAGTAATTAACTCTAAATCAATGGGTAACCACAGATATAGAGCAAAAGATAATAAAGTAGTTTCTACATTTAAGGAAGCTCAAGAGTATTTAGATCTTTTAGCTTGGAATAAAAGGTGGATTGAATATTAAGTGGCAAAGAAATCATTTGAAAGTAAATTAAAAAATAATAATTTGGCGGAAGCCTTTAGCAACATAGCAAAAGGCTTTGAATATTTGGGCGAAGATAATGCCAAATTATTAAATAAAATAAAATTTGGTGAAGATATAAATGCTGATGAAATAGATGCTGTTCTAAATAAAAGTAGAGAATTAAGCAGGTTAGCACAGAATTATGCATATAAGATTATAGATATATTTAGCAAACACTATGGATTTAGTTTCAATCAATTTTTTGAAAAATGGCTAGATAAGAATAATCTTAGAAAATATTATGAACAGAATATAAGTGCGGATGAGATTTTAAGAAATCGAAAGAAAGACAGACATGTAAAATTACCTTTCTGTATAAAAGCCAAAGGAACGGATTTAGGAAAACAGTTCAAAAAAATTGCAGAAGAATTTGCAGAATTAGGTGCGGAAAACGCAATTATTTTAAACAAAATACAGGTTAAACAAGATATTACTATAAATAACATTAAGAATACTTTCTTTGAGGCTTTTGATATTAGTCAAGCAACACAAACTTATATGTATTTGATAATGCTTATAAGGGTAAATAAAAAATATGAGGAGGACGACTGGGGATGGGACAAATAAAGAAGCTGATTGAATTTTTGAAAAGGCTATTCACAAAGAAAGATAAAAATAATGAGCCGATAATCTTTGATTTTAAGTTGCCAAAAAATTTAGATGATATATCCAGTGATGAAGTTGTTGGACCAAAAGATGGATATAAGCCATTAAATTATCCATTGGAATGTAGTGTAAATTTAAAAATTAATAAGAAAAATAAAGAACGTATTTTAAATAATAGATGTTGCCCATTAAATCGTTGGGTTAACATCAAAAAAGCTGGAGGACTTAAACATGGTCGTAGTAAGTAAAAAGAATTTAGATAGATTACAAGATTATGGCTTCAAGAAAATAAAGTGTGAAGATGGCATATTCTTGAAGAAAAGATTATATAAGAAAAATATATTAACTGGCGGTATCTTGATAGATATAAGCCAAGATAAGGAATTTTATAATGTAAAAATCTTTATTGATAGAGTTATTAAGCTACCTAGTGTTATTTACTATTTAATCAAGGACGGAATAATAGAGTGTATTTAGTATTAGAGACTGATGATGGAATTATAACTAAGGCAGAAGCAAGTGAGTTCTGCCTTAGAAAATTAATTCAGATGCTAAGAAAATATAAAGAGCATATAAAAGGTGATTTGTATTTAACTAATATGAATGATTATTGGGAGAAAGTTGAATTATAAGGAGTAATCAATGAATAAGGTAATAATAGCAGGGCGATTAACAAAGGATCCAGAGGTAAGATATACGCAAACTGGAGTAGCAGTAGCAAGTTTTACTTTAGCGGTAAATAGAAGATTTAGTAAAGAAAAAGTAGCGGATTTTATTCCAATTGTTGTATGGGATAAGATAGCGGAAGTTGTGGGTAATAATTTAGTGAAAGGCAGTCAAGTCTTGATTGAAGGTCGTATTCAGATTCGTAGTTATGAAGCACAAGATGGAAGTAAACGTTATGTAACTGAAGTCATAGCTAATGATATTGAGTTTATGGGAAGTAAACCGAAACTCGATGGCGGTGCTGTACCAGAATCAGCAAAATCTTTTGGTAAAGAAGTGCCACCTGATGAAGAGATACCCTTTTAAGAGAAAAAGAAACTATCTTAAAGCCAAGAAATTGAATAAAATTTCTTGGCTAGATAGTTTTAAACGAGGTATAGCGTATAAATTATCTAAAAAAGGTTATAAAATTATAAAATTTGAGGTTAAAAATGAGAAGAAGTCTAAGGCATAAATATAGAAAAGCCAGAATTAATTTTAAGCAAGAACTCAGAGATATATGTCAGCAAGATAATACTCTACGAGTTCTTATCTGGGAAGCACATAGGGCAGAAAATAATAATAACGTTGTTTTTAAAATGTACCATTGGTTAGGTACAAAATACCATGATATATACGAAGAATTTTGCGATACAGAAATTTGGGGTGGAACTTATTGTGGCGAATATGGAATATGGCAAGCTCTTTTACAAACTTATTCAGATTTCGCTAAAAAGTATATCTATAAAATACCTCAAAAATGTGCAATGGGAGATGCACTAGCAGTAGTTTATAGATTAGATAAGGAGAATAAATAAATGAGGTGTAAAGTATTAATGGAATCAAGATATAGAGGGAAAAAAATAATAGATGGGAAATGGGTATATGGAACATACATAAAGCAAGGGAATAATCATTTTATTATTCCTAAAATAAATAAAAACGGCTATGCGAAATGTATAGCCGTTAGTAAAGATACTGTAAGTAAGTTTGTTATAGGCATGAACAATGAAGCATGGTTTGAGGGTGATATCTTAGAACAAAAATATGAAAAATGGTTAGGAATAATTAGATATTTTGTAGATGAATATGTAATAACAAGAATTGAAAAGGGAAATCTCATAAATTTTGATATAGATTCAGCATGTGCGTTTAGAAGAATTGGGAATAGATGGGATAATCCAGAATTTGTTAAAGAAATAGAAAATGAGTGGAATAGAAAATGAAAGTATATGAAAATGAAAGTATATGTAGTAGATTTTGCAGATGAAATACAAGGTGTGTATCTAGATAAAGAAAAAGCTAAAAAAAGAGCTGATGAGATAAATAAAAGATTAGTAGATTATGGCGGAGAAGCCATGTTGGAAGAATATGAGGTGATTGAATGACAGAAAAAGAAATGCAGCTTACATTAGGAAAACATTTTGGAATTCAGTATATCTGCATTCCAAATGTTTTGATGACTGGAGAATATAAAAAAGATATCTTGCCAGAAATCGAAAAATTAAAGCCGTGGGAAAGACCAAGCAAGATGTATGAATCAGATTTTATATATATTACTAAATCTGGTTATTTAACTGAAGTTGAAATCAAAGTTAATATAAACGATTTCAGGAATGATTTCAATAAGAAAATATACCATTCATCACAACTTGTTAGTTCTTTATATTATGCTTTTCCAGAAGTATTATATAAAAGATATGAAGATGAAATACGAGAGAGAGTAGAAGGAATTGCAGGAATAATAACAGTCTGCAACTATGGGTGCAAAGTTAAAGCTAAGGCACCAAAAAGAAAAAATATTAAAGCTTTAACAGATATAGAAATAAAAGACTTCATGCGTATTGGCTGCATGAAGTGGTTTAAGGAATGGTGAAATAAAAATATGATTAAAACTATATATTTGAAATACGATAATGTTATTATTAACTTTAACTTTAAAAATAAAAATGCAATGCAAAAAATTTTCCCAGTTGCAACTAATCGTCAGCCCAAAATGAGATTACGTAATAAACTTGAGAAAATTACTAATGATAAATATTCCAATAATAAATATGTTTTACAGTTTTTGCGTTGGGAAAAATTAAAAGGAAATCCGAATAAATTAATACCAGATACAAAAGGAATTAGACATTGTGTTGGTGATAATTGGGTTATAGTTAAAATGACGTTTAATATTAAAGATGTTACTAATAATAAAGATTTAGGTAACATAGAAGTTCCATATATAAAAGGTCATGACGGAATAGATAAATACAACGAAATTAAATATTTAGAAGATGATACAGAAGTTGCAGATATCTACGGGAAATACCATAAAAAGTTGTATAAAATCTTTCATGTGTTTAAGAAAATCGGAGTTTTCCATTGGAAAAAAGAAATGCTTATGGAAGTAAAAAACGAGGTGCAACTATGAACAGATTCTATTGATTTAAAGGGAATGCAAATTTAAAGTACAGATGATATTTTGAAGATACTTTAAATGATACTTTAGAAGAAGATTGAGCAGTGAAGGTTGATGAGAGAAGGAAAGTAATTTGTTTATAGAAGGATTAATAATTGGCGGTTGGATAGGATGTTTTGTAGGAGTCATATTAATGTGTATGCTTCAGATAAATAGGAGTAAAAATTAATGAATCAATTTATATATTTAAACCATGAAAAAATAAGTGTAAAAAGCATATCACAGCTTCATAAGATATCAGAAGAAGATAAAGTAAAATTAAATGTAAATTTCATGGATAGAAAACAAAAAGATAAAACACTTATGGTTTTCACTGGTAAAGATAAATTATATATGGCAAATATAGCCATGTGTAATATATATAGCAAAATAACAAAAGGAGATAATGTTTACTTAAAGGACATTAAAACGAATTTAACAGCAAGATATCCTAAAAAAGATTTTATTTGTCAATTATAGGAGAAATGAAAATGAGCAAATATATAAGTGGTAATATAGGGTTAGTAAAGAAATCTATTATTGAAGGAATAATAATAAGGGAAGATGAAATTTATGCGATATGTAAAGAAAAAGAAATTTTGATTAATAAATGTAAAGATAGGGATGAAGCAGAGTTATTCTTAAACAAATGTATGATAAACATGGAGAAAGAAGACAAATATAAAAAAGATAAAGAAGAAATTTTATCAGGTTTAATAAAATTAATGTTGATTAATAAAAAAAGATAATTTACCTGAAAGAAATATAAAAAAAGATAGACCATTTTTCCAACATGGGAGAAATGGTCTAAAGTTCTTATAATGGTATATGGAGGTTTTTATGGGAAAAGATAAAGAAAACCTAGAAATAGCAAAAAGATATTTGGATAGTGTGCGAGAAGCAAAGCTTAATGCTATAGCAATAGCATATAGAGTAAAAGAATTAAAAACAACATCAAAGAAACTGATCGCAGTATATCAGATGGAATCTGTTGGCGGAAGTGATAAAAAAATGGACATATCAGATTATGTTGCTAAGATTGATGAAGAAGTAAGTAAACAGTTAAAAGCTATGCAGATATACGCTAAAAAAGAACAAGAGGTAAAAGAATGTATAGATAATTTAGAAGTTGAGGATAAAGTAAAAAGGGTATTATCTATGAGGTATTTATCTTTTCTCAAATGGGCTGATATTGCTAGTACATGTAATTATTCACTAAATCATGTATATAGACTGCATGTAGTAGGATTAAATTCAGTTTTAACAAAAATAAAATAAAAATGTTACTAAATGTTATTGTATGTTAGTAATCAAAAGTGTTATTATTATAATCACAAAAAAATATAGAGCATGAGAAACATAAAAAGGCAGTCTATAATGACTGCTTTTTTTATGCTTGAGCTTCAATTATTTTTAAAAAATCATATATTTGCATTATTAAAGAATTTTTTTTCGATAATAGTTGTGAAATCATTTTTTTTGTTAAGATGTTTTTAGAAAATAAATTACATATTGTTAAAATTACATTTAGAGGAAGTATATTAAAAATAGTGATTAACTTATTATATGGAATATTCTTTGGTTTTTTGGGATGTGGAAGATTTGTTTCAAGAATAATAAAATTGTTATATAAAATTTTTAAATGTTCTTTAAGGAAGATTAGGTTGTTATATAAAATTTCTAAAGATTTTTCATCAAAATGATTTGACTTTAATGTATAATCTAAATCATTTAATGTCATAATAGATATTTTTATTTTAGAAAGATTTTGTAGAGATTTTTTAAATTCATAGAAGTATATAAAATTATTTAAATTCATATTAGCTCCTAAAATAACTTCTTTTAAGTATTGAGGATTATATGTTAGGCAAGAGGGAAAAGATTTTTCGTTTCCTAGTAAAAGAAGTCTATGTTCTTTTTCATATTGCCAGTCAGAATTTTTATCTCTAAATATTGGTAATATATTTTCATATGTTAAATTTTTTTGTAATAAAGGTAATATAGGGCGAGTAGAAGTATAATTTATATTTAATAATTTCATCTTGTAATAAAGATTATTGTTAAGAAATAAAGGGATATTATCTAAGGGAATATCAAATCCCAAGCAAATACCTGAATGATTAGAAGCATAATGTGACCACATTAACATATTAGCATTATCTTCAGAAAAACAAGTTATGCCATATTTAGAAAGATTTTTATTATATCGCATACTTATAAGTGCTGTTTTTAATATTGATTTGTTAGACATAACAGTTGACTGGATGTTAGCATCTCTTTTTTTATAGTCTCTTTTTTGTTGAAGATATTTCCTTTGTTGTATATTAAAAATTTTTCGTTTAAGTATTTGATAGCTTGGATACATATCAAAAGGATCATTAAAATTAGTTGCAATATTAAAATATAGGCGATTATGTTTTAAATTTTCTTTAGTATATTCATTATTCCAATCAGAATATTTGTATAATAGCAAAATAATCACACTCCAAATATTAGGTTAGAATATTATAACATCAATTTAAGTGGGGTAACAATTATGACTACAATAAAATGTAATAAACATAAATGCTACTATAACATAGAGGGAATATGTTCCCATCGTAAAATAAATCTTAGATATTTTAAGTGTTTAAACTATACAAGAGATGATAAACGAACATTCAAGGTACAAGATTTAATAGATGTAAAACCAACATGTCATAGAGAGCATAGAAGGTATAAAAGTAATTCAAGTAAAGTATATAAATAATTTTAGAGGTATAATCAATGGATTATATCTCTTTTTTTATGGCGGTGAGAAAATGCTACAGAAAAAGAAAAGAGTAAAACTTTATGGTCAGAAATTAAAGAAGCTAAATCAGAATATCTTTGAACGTGATAATTATAGATGTATTGTATGCAGAAAATATGTAGATGATAGTCATAAATTTCATCACGAGCCATGTGGTCAAGATAAAACTGATGAAATGAGTGGTGGTGTTGTGCTATGCAATGAGTGTCATTATGCTCGCCATAATACTGAGAGATTAAAAGAAATAAGAGATAAATGCAGGAGGTATTTAAATAATATATATGGATAGTTTGTTTATTATTCCAAATAATCCAACACCAAAAGAGATAATAGAACTTACAGCTTGTGTAACTAATACACTTGCTTTGGTATCAGAAAAGTTAGCCAGATATAAAAACATTATGGCGGATGCTGAGGACTTATTAAAGCAAATACAATCAGAGAAACTTTTATTATATATGGAACAATATCCAAGAGCTAATCAGCTTAAACTTAAAGCCTTGGTAGATATTGATATAGATGTTAAAGAAACTAAGAAGGTCTATAAAGAAGCCAAAGCAAAGGTAATATTAACAGAAACAGAGTATAAGACATGGGATAATAGATTTATTTGTCTTAGAAAGATAGCGTCTATTATGGAGACAGAATTAAAAACTATTAGATAGTTTGTGAATGGAAAATATCAATGATATACTTATATTATGTTATGTAGTATTTTAATAAAAATTATGAATGAATTTATCGGTTAAAAGATATAAAAATTTAAAAAATAGTATATAAAAATATATAGAAGTATGTAATTAATCTATGGTATAGTTATATTCAGTTAGTATTTTAGAATATTATATTAGTTATTTGGTATAAGATATAGTATTTTTATAGTATAAATGAAGGTGATAATTTTGAGGATACCATGGTATAATTTAAAGAATCTAGACGGAGAAACTATTATTTGGCGTTATATGGATATAATAAAATTTTTAGATCTTATACAGACTCAACAGCTTTATTTTAGTAATATAGAAAATTTTAATGATCCATATGAAGGATTTGTATCTATTGATTATAAAGAAATGGAATTAAAAAATTTTAAAACTGTAGAAGAGAAAAATTTATATGAAGCAGAGAAAAAAGAAGAATTAAAAAATTATTTTATTAATTGTTGGCATATTAATAATTATGAGAATGTAGCTATGTGGAAGGCATATACAGATTCAAATAATGGAATTGCTATAAAGTCTACTATTACTGATTTAGTAGTTGCTATAGGGTTAAAAAATTATAATAATAAAGAATATAATAATAATATATCTTTTGGTAAAGTGGAATATATTGGAGATTTAAATGATGAAGAAATTTTAAAAATAAAAAATAAAACTATTTTTAATGATAAAACTAAAATTTTATTATATAAAAATATTTCTTTTAAAGATGAAAATGAAGTACGCCTTATAATAAGAAAAAAAAAAAATAATAATAATTATTGTAAATTGGATATTGATATAAATAAGCTAATAAATGAAATATATATTATTCCAACAGCACCTACATATTATAGACATATAATAGAAAAGCTTATAGAAAAATATAATATAAAAAATATAGATGTATCTACAGGTAAAATTACAGATATACCCATTATACAAACAGATATATTTAAATAACATTTTAATATAAGTAAACTCCAAGGAGATGAACTCTTTGGAGTTTTTTAGTATAAAAATTAGGAAGAAATGAATTCATATTTTATAAAAAAGGTACTTCTGGGAATTTTTTCGAGTGCGGGTCGCTTGCGAGTCCGAAAATGAACTAGCTGCAAAAAATTTTTTATGGATTTCCTTCTTTTTAGTGTTATTGAATATTGTTATCATTACGTCTAAATATTTATAAATAAAGCAGTTAGACAGTTTTTTATGAGTAATAATATTACTATATTTTGGGAAATTTACTACTTAAGAAAATTTCCCAAGTTATATACATAAAGTTATTTAAAATTTTTTAGATGGGAGGTGTTTTTTTGGAAAAGGAACTTCGTGGTGATGTAAATTATTTATCAAAATTACTAGGTGTATCTGTTAGACGAGTAAATCAGATGGTAAAACCTGAAGGAAAAATAACTAAAGAACCGGAAGGAGATTTTATTTTACAAAAGGCAATCTCCCAGTATTATATGGCCAAGTATAAACATGATGATGTTGATTATAACCATGAAAAGGCTTTACATGAACGAGCTAAGAGAAAATTAACTGAAATGGAAGTCCGAAAAAGGTCAAACGAACTCCATGAAGCTGCTGATGTTGAAGCAGTTTTAACAGATATGTTAGTAAATCTACGAACAAAGTTATTAGCTATTCCTGCTAAAATGGCTACGCAATTAGCAGAAAGAAGCAAGGAAGAAATTGAAGAACTTTTAACAAAAGAAATAGAGTTTTTATTGTTAGAAGTTAAAGATTATAAGCCAACCATGTTTGAAATGAGTGGCGAAGGTGAAGAGTAATAAAACTGTAGATTTACTATATAAGATTTTTAATAAATCCTTAAATCTTGTACCTAAAATGAGTGTATCAGAGTGGGCAGATAGATTTAGAATGTTGCCATCTTCTTCAGCAGAACCAGGACGATGGCGAACTTCTAGAGCACCTTATCAAAAGGAAATAATGGATGCTTTTACGGAGAAAGGTGTACGAAAAGTTGTTGTTAAATCAGCTTCTCAGATTGGTAAATCTGACATAATGAATAATATTATTGGAAGATTTGCCCACCTCGATCCATGTCCAATAATGATGATACAGCCTACAATTATTGATGGTGAAGATTACTCTAAATCACGTATTGCACCTATGATAAGTGCTACTCCAGTTTTAAAGAATATATTTAAAGATGCTAAAGTTAGAGATAGTGGAAATACGATAATGACCAAGTATTTTCCAGGTGGTAGGTTAGTAATAACAGGGGCAAATAGTCCTTCTAGCTTAGCATCTAAACCAATAAGCAAACTATTTTGCGATGAGGTTGACAGATTTCCAGAAAGTGCAGGTACAGAAGGTGATCCAGTAGACCTTGCTTCTAAGCGTACTACTACTTATTGGAATAGAATTATTGGTTTATTTAGCACTCCTACAATAAAGGGATTATCCAGGATTGATGATGAGTACATGACTGGAACACAGGCAGAATGGCAACATCAATGCCCTAATTGTAAAGAATGGCACCTTATAACACATCGAAATATGAAGGTGGATTATGAGGAATCTGAAAATAAGAAAAAGCAAAAGCATATTATCGTAAAATCCGTAGTTTGGGTATGTCCAGATTGCGGATTTTCTTTTTCAGAACAAAATATGAAGCAGGCTAAGCAAAAATATGTTCTTCAAAATCCACAAGCACTAAAAAGTGAGGTTAGAAGTTTTTTTGTAAATGGTTTTGCTTCTCCGTGGATTAGCTGGAATGAAATAATGGAAGAATGGTTAAAAGCTAAAGGCGATCCAGAAAGAGAAAAGGTTGTATATAACACACGTTTTGGAGAAAGTTATGAGCAAGTAGGAGCATTTGAAAATGGTGATATGTTCTTAAAACGGCGTGAAAAATACGAAGCTGAACTTCCTGATGGTGTTTTAGCATTAACTGCTGCTGTAGATACACAAGACAATCGACTTGAATATGAAATTACAGGTTGGGGAATAGGTGAAGAACAATGGAGTATAAAAAAAGGCATTATTTTGGGAGTTCCAGATACTTCAAGAGTATGGGAATTATTAGACCAAGTATTAGATAGAACATATTATTTTAAAAATGGTAAAGCATTGACTATTCTTAGGACGTTTATAGATAGTGGTGGTCATTATACCAATGAGGTTTATAAATACTGTTATAAAAGCCGAAAAAAGCAAAGAATTGCTATAAAAGGTTCATCAATTCCAGGTGTGCCATTAGTTTATAGAATATCTAAAATTGAAAAATATGGTATTCCATTGGTGCAGTTAGGTGTAGATAGTGGAAAACAGTATATTATGGATCGTTTAACTATAGAAGAAAAAGGGAAAAAATATATACATTTTCCTTTAAATGAAATAGATGATGGAAATATTGATAGTTTTTTCCTTGATAGAGGTTATGATGAAGTTTATTTTAAGGGCTTGATAAGTGAACATTTAGTACAAAAAACTAGAAATGGAGCAACTGTTTTTGTCTGGGAGAAAATATCTAAGGACGCAAGGAATGAACCGCTAGATTTAAAAGTATATAACCTAGCATGCATGCAGTCCCTAAATTTAAATTTTGAAGCATTATATGAGGCTTTTAATTCTAATTCTTTAACTAAAATGGTAGGAAAACCAAATAAAAAAGAAAAGAAAAAAGTTAATTATGGAGCAGTAAATAGCGGAGGTGTTATGGATTTTGTCGAGTAAGATTTTAAATGAAAGATTGAAATTATATTTAGAAGCGGAAAAACAAATAACTAAGTTTGGTCAATCTTATACGATTGGTAAGAGAACTCTTACCAGAGCAAATTTAAGTGAAATAAGAGCAGAAATTAATAAATTAATTGGCTTAGGAGCAACAATTGATGATGAAAAGCCAATTAAAGGCACTAGAAGTAAGCAAATTATATTTATGGATTAGGTGAGTATACTTGAGAAAAAATAAACGTAATAAATCAGCTCCTAAAGGGATAAGGGATAGAAAATTTATTAATACTGGATACAGTTCTGGCGGTGCTAGTTTAACTAAACAAGCATTGAGAGGATATAATCCTATACAATCTAGTCCGCAAAGTGATATAGACAGTAATTTAAATATTTTACGTAACCGAAGTTATGACATGGCCATAAATACGCCAATTGGTAGAGGTGCCATAGAAACATCTAGAAGTTATGTAATTGGGGCAGGACTTATACCTTCTCCAAATATCGATTTTAGAACACTAGGATTGAATCCAGATGAAGCAAAAGAATGGAAAAGAAAGACCATTCAGGAATTTAAACTTTGGGCAGATGATGTTAGTTGTGATATTTATAAGAAAAATAACTTTTGGGACCAACAAAATATAGCTTTTATTGGTTGCTTGGTAAATGGCGATGCTTGGGCAATTCCTAAATATGGGAAAAATACAGCAAATAATCCATATTGTTTAAAAATCCAGCAGATTGAAGCAAATCGAGTTTGTAATCCAGGAAGCATTGATATTTATGGAATTGTAAATCCTACAATGGTAACTCAAATTAACGAAAAAAATGGAAATAGGATTATAAATGGCATTGAAGTAGACAAAAAAGGTGAGGTTGTAGCTTATTGGATAGCTAATAAAACTCCTTATGATCCTACAAATATTGGTGCTTTAGTAGAGTGGAAAAGGGTAGAAGCTTTTGGAAAACGTACAGGAAGAGCAATGGTTTTACAAATTTCTAAAGAAGATAGACCAGAGCAATATCGAGGCGTACCTTTTTTAGCTCCAGTAATTGAAGAATTAAAACAAATTAGCAGGTATACCAATGCAGAACTTACAACGGCCATAATAAAAGCTTTTTTTAGTATATTTTTAACATCTAATACACCACCTGGAAACACATTAAATGATATGCTCGATAGCACATATGACTATGATCCTTATGCAGATTTTGATACAACTAAATTAAAATTAGGACCAGGGACAATCAATACATTACCTCCTGGGGTAAGTGTAGTAACAGCCGATCCAAGCAAATCCCTTTCAACTTTTGAGCCGTTTGTGCAGTCGCTAATTGTTCAAATTGGTGCAGGTCTTAATATTCCGTCAGAAGTTTTAATGAGTAAGTTTAATTCTTCATACTCCGCTGCTAGAGGGGCATTAAATCAAGCAGTAGCGGTGTTTAAGGAGCGTAGAACTTGGTTTGCTAGAGAATTTTGCCAGCCAATATATGAAATGTGGCTGGCTGAAGCTATAGCTATTGGAAGAATAAAAGCCCCAAAATTTGGACTAGATCCAATTATTACCAAAGCATGGAGTAATTGCGATTGGTTTGGCCCTACAAGTGGACTTTTGGATCCAGTTAAAGAAGTTCAAGCTGCAAAATTACAAGTTGATTATGGATTTAGTACCCATGAAAAGGTAAGTACAGAGCTTACAGGAACAAATTACGATGATAACATCGATATTTTAGCTTTAGAAAATAAGAAAAAACAAAAATTAGGATTAGAAGGAGGTGAGTAAATGAGATTTTGGGAAATTAAAAATGAATTAAATAGTGAAAAAGCAGAGCTGTTGATTTATAAAGAAATCGCAAATGAAGACTGGTGGGATGAGGGCCTTGCAACACCAAAGAAATTTAATGATGATTTAAAAGCTTTAGGTGGAAAAGACTTAGTTGTAAGAATTAATAGCTGTGGCGGTGATGTATTTGCAGCTCAATCTATTTATAACCAATTAAAAAGGTATGCAGGACGTGTGACTATTACAATTGATGGAATAGCAGCAAGTGCAGCTACAATTATTGCATGTGCAGGGGAAAATGTAATAATGCCAAGTAATACCATCTACATGATACACAATCCTATGAACTTATTGATTGGTTTTTATAATCAAAATGAGCTTGAAGAAGTGGCTAAAGCTTTAAAAGCAGTGAAACAAACTATCGTAAATGTCTATAAAATGAAGTGTAAAGACAAAATAACAGATGAAAAATTGTCTGAAATGATGGATGAAGAAACATTTTTAACTGCTCAGGAAGCTAAAGATTATGGTTTTGTTGATGAAATTGATGATGAAAACAGTGTTACAGGAGTATTAAATAAGGGAAATTTAGTTATAAATTCCATAGCTTTTAATGCTAAAACGTTTAATAATCCAGATAAAATTTTAGAAATTATGCATAAGGAGAATAATATGGGAAATAAAAGCGGAATTATGAATAAATTACAAGATATGGTAAATAATCTTAGCAATAAAAATAATGATGAGGTTATTGCTAAAGCAAAACAAGAAGAAAGAGAGCGTATTACAGCATTAAATAAACTTAGAGTGCCAAATAACGAAACTATTAATAATTTAATTGATGAAGCTATTGCTGATGAAACAGCTACAGCAGATAAAGTGAAACCATATCTTGATAAAATCGCTGAAAACATTGGAGCAAAAGATTATGTACAAAATATGATTTCTGATGTAAATAACAGTGGTGTGAATAATGTTTTAGGTAGTGAAGATAACAACATTAGCGAAGAAGATAAAACACTTAGTATGTTATCTCAGGCTTCTAAAAATTATTTAAAAAATAAATTTGGAGGTAAATAAATATGGCAATGGTAGAAAGTGCAGCAGGCGTTGTTTATGATGAATTAATTGGTTCTAGTAAAGTACCATTAATTACCAAAAACGTTGAATTTGCCCAAGCAAGTGGTGAAAAAACATTAAAACGAGGAACACTTTTAGCAGTAAATGAAAGTGGAGAATATGTAGAAGAAGATAGTACATCTGGAACAGAATCTATTAAAGTTGCAGTAGCTGTTTTACAAAGTGATTTAGCTTTAAGTACTAGTAGTAAAGTAGTTGGAACTATTTATACTAGTGGAATGTTTAACAAAGAAGCAATTATCTTAGCTCAAGGAAGCGATAACATCGATACACATGAAGAAGAGCTTAGAAATAAAGGAATTTATTTAACTTCAATTCATGGTAAAAAAGAGTAAAAAGGAGCATTGATTATGGATTTTACAAATACAAGAACACTTTTAGGCGTAGTAGAACAAAATTATCCACCAAGCACAACATTGGTAGATACATTTTTTCCAAATGAAAATGTGTTTATGACAAATGTTGTTGATGTTGAATATAGAAAAGGAGTACGAACTTTAGCACCGTATATTGTGCCTGGAGCTAGTGGCGTTAATGTAGCACGTAATGGTTCTACAATTAAGACATATACACCACCGATGACTGCTCCTAAAAGAGTGATTACTCCAGAACATTTAAATATGCGTAGTTTTGGTGAAACTGTGTATAGTCCTAAATCTCCAGCACAAAGAGCAGCAGAATTAATGGCCAGAGATTTGATGGAACTTACGGAAATGAATATGCGTAGACAAGAGTATATGGCAGCTCAACTTTTAACTACAGGTCAATGCGTATGTGAAGGTTATGCAGATGATGGTAAAACTAAGATTACAGATACATTTATTTTGGATGGATTTAAAAATAAAGTAACTAAATCTAGTGGCGATACATGGGATAATGCTGATTCCAAAATTTATGAAGATATCGAAAAGATGTCTGGAACTATTGCCGATGAAACTGGCACAGTACCAACAGTAGCATTTATGTCCAGAAATGTAGGTAAGTATCTTTTAAATAACACACAAATCAAAGAATTTTTAAATGTGTCTAATGCCGCTAACTTGAAATTAATGAGCTTTGCTCCTAGAGTTATGGGACCAAATATAACTCGTTTTGGCTATATTGACTCTTTAGACTTAGAAATTTATATCTATAACGGAAGTTATATGAGTGATGATGGAAAGCTTACAAAATTCATTCCAGATGATTTCTTTGTTATGGGTAATCCAGGAAAAGGAAAAAGACTTTATGGAGCAATTACTCAACTTGAAGACGATAAACAGTGGCATAGCTATGCTAGTAAATATGTTCCAAAAGTATTTACAGATGTTAAAAGTGATGTTAAAGAATTGCGTGTGGCATCTAGATGTATTATGATTCCAGAAAATGTAGATGATATTGGCGTAATTAAAGTTAAAAGTTGAGGTAATATTATGGCAGTTTTATATGTAAAGAAATATAACTTAGATTATAAAGGTAAACGCTATAAAGCGGGAGATTTTGTACAGATGGAAGATGTAGAGGCTAAGAAATTAGCCTCGTCTGCTCCAGATGAATTTGAAATCATAAATAAGGAAGATATTATAGATATAAATCCAGAAATAGTAGATGAAAATGAATTAAAAGAGCTCGCTAAAGAAGCATCTGAGGTGAATAGTGAAGAAATTATTGAAGATGATAGTACAGAATTACCTAGTGTAGATCCTACATCGGCAATTATAAAAGGCAAAAAATGAATGAATTTAAGGAAAATCTGAAAAATGATTTAGATATATTTATTAATTATGATGAATTTGCTGAAGAATATGAGCTACAAGGAAAAAAGATTTTTGCTGTATTAGATGATGATACTATGCAAAAAGCTTCTTTTGATAAAAGTAGTGATATATATGATGGTGTGTATAATGCTGTTTATACAAAAAAATATACGTTATATGTAAAAACAAAGGATTTAAAAGGAAAAATTGTAGAAGGAATGGATATTGAATTAGCTTCAGACACATATAATGTAAAAAATGTAGAGGAGGATATGGGTATAACCATATTATCTCTAGAAAGGTTTGACACATGTTAATAGTTGTTAATGAAATAGAAAATGAAATAGATACAGCTAGACGAAAATTAGCTGGTATGCCAAGAGAAACTAATTTAGCTATTATAAGAGCTTCTAATAGGGCAATACAACAAGCTAAAACCGCTGGTAGTAAAAAGGTTAGAGGCACATATAATATACAGAAATCTAATTTGGATTCTAGAATAAATATAATAAAAAGTAACGGAAGTTCTGCTATGGCAAGATTTATTGCTAAAGGAAGACCATTAAAAGATATAAATTTTAAAAATACTTACAGAAAAAAAGGTATTTTTGTTCAAGTAAAAAAAGGACAAGGTGGAGTAATTAATGGTGCTTTTTATGCAGTTGTAAATAGTGGAGTAGGTATTTTTACTAGAAAGACCAGAAAAAGATTTCCAATAGAAATGAAATATGGTCCTTCTGTAGCACAGATGTTTGGAAATCCAGATGTTATAGAAGAAGTAACAGACGTTGGCTCTAAGGCATTTGAAATTAGACTACATCATGAAGTGGAAAGGATATTAGAACGATGACACCTTTAGTATGTGCAATGGAAATGGTTGAATATTTAAAAAATGTATTTAAAGAGCATATACAAGAAGAAGGTGCTAAATCTAAAGATATTCTAATAAAAGATGGATTTTTACCTAGGGTAACAACAGAAGATGAAAAAAGAAGAATGACACCAGCAATAATTGTTACACCTGTTTTAATAACAACACCAAAACCTACACTTGATGAAGACTCTACTGTTAAACTAGAAATAAATGTTATTACGTATTCTAAAGATAAAATGGAAGGACACAGAGAATTATTTCACATATTAGAAAAAATTCGTATGGCTATATTAAAAAAGCAAATATTGGCCAATAAGTTTAGTTTGTCTTCTAATCATGATATAAAAGAAACAATTCCATATGATCAACCATATCCGCAATGGTGGGCATTGATAGAAGTATATTATACGATTGGTAGAGTTTTAGAAGAAAATTTGTTTAAGGATAAAGGAGATTTTAAATGGGAATACAACCCCAAATTGAATATATAGAAAAAAAGACTACTGAAGCTAAAAAAGTTCAAAGTAGTCTTTTTTATTTAGGTCCAACAATAAAAAGGTATGGATTATATAGAAATACAATATTTACGGAGTTTCCTAAAGATATAGTAACAGATAAATTGATAAGTAAAGTTCCACTTATTAAATTATTGTTTATCAAAACAGACAAATTGTCTAAGTCAAGAAAACTTTTAATAACAAAAGGAACCAGTATAAATAAAGCATTTAATCAAGTTAAGGAGGCAATTGTTAATGGCATTTAAACATGGAGCGTATTATAGCGAACAAGCTACAAGTATTATTTCACCTGTTGCTACAGAGGCTGGTATGCCAGTAGTTTTTGGTACAGCACCTGTACATTTAGCAAGCGAAATAAATGTAAATAAACCTATTTTATGCAATAGTTATGAAGAAGCTGTAACAGCATTAGGATATAGTGAAGATTGGGAAAAGTATACATTATGCGAGGTAATGTATAGTCAATTTTCTCTTTTTGGTTATAGTCCAATTGTCTTTGTTAATGTATTGGATCCAACAAAGCATAAAGAGGCAAAAAGTGATGAAAGTATAGTTGTTACAGATGGGAAAGCTAGTATTAATGAACCTGTTATACTTTCCACTTTAAAAGTAAAAAAGGCAAGTGCAGGGGAAGCTTTAATTTTAGATACAGATTATACAGCAAGTTACGATGATAATGAAATCTTACAAATAGAGTTAATTAGTGAAGAAGCTAAAGAATTAGAAAACATTTACTGTGATTATGACAAAGTTGATGCTTCTTTAGTACAAAAAGAAGATATTATTGGCGGCGTTGATATTTCCACAGGAACATTAAAAGGTTTAGAGTTAATTGAAGAAATTTTTCCTAGAACATTAAAAGTACCAGGAATAATTATTGCTCCTGGTTGGAGTACTGATAGCGAAGTTGCAGCTGTAATGGCAGCTAAAACAACAAGTATAAATGAAATTTTTAATTGTATTTGTATAGTTGATATACCTACAGATACCGTAACTAAATATACTGATGTGCCAAGCTATAAAAATCAAAATAACTTGACCGATGAAAATGTGTTTGTTGGTTGGCCAAAATTTAAATTAGGTGAAAAACAATATTTTCCATCTACACAGGCTATTGGAACAATAAACCAAACAGATGCACAGTTAGGGAATGGAGTACCGTATTATTCTCCGTCTAATCAAAGTATACAGGCGGATTCTTGCTGTTTAGAAGATGGAACAGAAGTGTTTTTAACATTAAATCAAGCAAATTATCTTAATGAAAATGGTATTTTTACAGCATTAAATTTTATTGGTGGATGGAAATTATGGGGTAATTATACAGCAGCAGCACCAGATAATACAGACGTTAAAGATTGTTGGCTTAATCAAAGACGAATGTTTCAATATATTGGAAATACTGTGGTACGTACTATGTGGCAAAAAGTAGATAATCCTACAAATACAGCACTTATTAAGACTGTATTAGATAGTATTAATATTTGGCTCAATGGTCTTACTGGAACAGCTTTACTGGGAGCTAGGGTAGAGTTTTTAGAAAGCGAAAATCCTACAACTGATTTGTTGGCTGGAAAAATTAAATTTCATATTTATATGGCTGCACCAGTACCAAATCAAGAAATGGATTTTGTTTTAGAATACGATACAAGTTATTTATCAACATTATTTTCCTAATTTTTAAACTGGTCAAATTCGACCAGTTTAAAAATAAGATTATTACACATGAGGTGATTAAATGATACAAACGCAATATGATAAAATGGCTGCTTTTATACTTCGTGAAAGTGGAGAAATTGAAGTTGGTGTAGCAGATATAACGCTTCCGAAAATTTCTTATATGTCAGATACTGTTAGTGGCGCAGGAATTGCTGGCGAAATTGAAACTCCTACAATGGGCCAATTAAGTAGTATGGAATTTGGAATAAATTGGCGTACTATAAATAAATCGTTAATTAAATTAGCAGCACCTAATTTTCATTCTTTAGAATTTCGTGGTGCTCAGCAAGTTTTAGATAAAGAACATGAGGAATTAACAATTGAAGATGTCCGTGTTGTAGTAAGAGGTTTACCAAAAGAAACGGATTTAGGTAAAGGTCAAACAGCTGCAAAGACAGACTCCTCTACTACACTTGAATGTACGTATTTAAAAGTAGATATTGCGGGTGATACGGTAGTTGAAATTGATAAATTAAATGGTATTTGCAATATAGATGGCACTGATTATTGGAGTGCAATTAGAAAAGCTTTAGGATTATAAGGAGAGTTTTTATGTTAACTATAAAATTAGAAAATACAATTAAAAATAAAAAAGGTGAAGAAGTAAAGGAAATTGTAATTGATTGCTCTAAAATTACAGGACGTATGATGGTTGATGCGGAAACTATGTTATTAACAAAAGGAATTCAAACGCAAGATTGCATAATGAACTTGCAGTATCAATTGATTTTGGCTTCTAAAATTTCTGGAATTGCAACAAGTGTACTATATGAAACATTAAATGCTAATCAACTTTATCAAATCGCAAGTGAAATTAAATTTTTTATGATGTTAGGGGAACAGGAGGCACAAGAGAAAAAAGAGAATATCAAGAGCATAATCGAATCAACGAAATAATGCAATGTTGTATTCTACTGGCGTTAAATACAAAAACGTCAGTAGAATTTTTTTTAAATGAACCAGTTATTAGATTAATAAAATGGATTGAACAAACAAATGAAGTATTAAAGAAAATACGAAAGGAGGCACAAAAGTGAAAAACTTTGCTATACAGTTTGCTATTGGTGCTCAGCTTAGTGGAGCGTTTGCAAAAACATTTGGTACAGCTAATGGTAAATTAACAGCTTTAGGGAAAACTATGTCTTCTTTAGAAAGAGAGCAATCTCAACTTAATACTGCATATAACAATAGTAAGAAATTTTTACAATCCTACCAAAATGAAGTAAATAAATTAAATATAAAGCAACAAGCTTTAATAAATCAGCAGCGAATGGTAGAAGCTGCATTTGATAGTGGTCATATTAGTCAAAAAAAATATGAACAATTAACAGGAAGATTAAGTTCAAAAATAAATCAGGTAACTGAGGCACAAAGAAAATTAACGACTGAATATAATAGAGCTAATGGTGTAGTAAATAGTTTTACAGCAAATCAAAGAAGATTATCCCAACAGTTAGATAATACTAGAAATAGCCAAGAAAGATTACAAAGTGCTGTTGAATTACAAAATAAACTAGCTCAAGCAAAGGAGACAGCTTTTGGTGTAGCTAGTGCTGTGGGTAGTATTGCTTTAGCAATGGCTGTACCAATTAAACAAGCAATGACATTTGAGTCGAAAATGGCAGATGTTAAAAAGGTTGTAAACTTTGATACACCTGAACAATTTGCTAATATGCGAGACGATATTATAGCTCTTTCTACAGAACTTCCAATGACAGCAGAAGGGTTAGCTGATATTGTAGCAGCTGGTGGTCAATCTGGTATAGCTAGAGAGGATCTATTAGCATTTGCTGAAGATGCAGCTAAAATGGGAACAGCATTTGATATAACTTCAGATGAAGCTGGAGAAATGATGGCTAAGTGGCGTACAGCATTTCAGATGGGACAAGATGAAGTTGTTGAACTTGCCGATAAAATAAACTATTTGGGTAATAATACAGCTGCTTCAGCTCCAAAAATTTCTGATGTAGTTAGAAGAATAGGTCCACTTGGTTCTATTGGCGGTATTGCAAGCGGAGAAATAGCAGCTCTTGGTGCTTCTATGGTAGGAGCTGGTACAGAATCAGATGTTGCAGCTACTGGTATTAAAAACTTAATGCTAGGTATGGTTGTAGGTAATCAAGCTACAAAAACTCAAGCTGAAATGTTTGACAAATTGGGATTTAGTACCACTGAACTTGCAAAACGTATGCAGGTCGATGCTAAAGGAGCAATATTAGATGTTCTAGGAGCAATACAAAAATTACCTAAAGATGAACAGGCAACTACACTTATGGGAATATTTGGTAAAGAGAGTGCGGAAGCAATAGGGCCACTACTTTCTAACTTAGATAATTTAAAGAGAAATTTTGATTTAGTAGCAGATTCTAGTAATTATGCTGGTAGTATGCAAGCAGAATTTGAAGCTAGATGTGATACAACGGAAAATAGTCTGCAATTACTTAAAAATCAGGTAAATGCTGTTGCAGTAACTGTGGGAAATCAACTTTTACCATATATAAAGAATGCAATTGATACATTTAGACAAGGTGCTAGTGCAATAATGGCTTTTGCACAGGCTAATCCTAAATTGACATCAGGTTTAGTTGTGGGAGTAGGTGCATTTGTTGCTATTGCTTCTGTAATTACAATAGCATCATATGCATTATTAGCATTTATATACCCATTTACGCAACTTAGAAGTATGATGTTAGCTTTTAATGTAGCGACAAAACTTGCAGCTGCTGGACAATGGGCGTTAAATATTGCTATGTCAGCTAATCCAATTGGATTAGTTATAGCAGGAATAGCAGCTTTAATTGGAATAGGATATTTATTATATAAAAATTGGGATAGTATAAAAGTCATAGGATTACAGGTATGGACATCTTTATCTAATGGGGTTTACAGTGCAGCTATTTCAATAAAAAACTTCTTTGTAGGAATAATAAATTCAGGTTTAAGTTTTATATCAGGATTAGGAAATACTATTGGTAATGGAATTAATAGTGCCAAAATATATGTTATAAATGGATTGTCTGTGATTGTTGGATTTATATCATCTTTACCAAATAAAATAGCTTATAACATAGGATATATTATAGGTGTTATTATGCAGTTACCAACATCAATTCCAATTATGGCAAGCTATTTTATGGCTAATTTAACTACTTGGGGAAGTAATGCTTATACTACAGCTACAATGTGGATTATAAATACAGTAAATGGTGTATATCAAAACTTGCTTTTATTACCAGGATATTGCTTAAGTGTTGGTGCGTATGTGGTTACATCACTTGTTGCATGGTTATCTAACGCATATAGCACAGCTACAACATGGACTAATAACATAGTAAATACGGTATATCAAGTGTTATTGAATTTGCCTAGCTATTGTATGCAAGCAGGTATGCAATTTGTAGCTAATGTAGAATCATGGGCAAGTTCAGCTTATAATGCAGTAGCAAGTTGGATAAATCAAATACCAAATCTAGTAGCTACAGCACTAGCTAATGCAGCTAGTTCTGCTAGTAGTTGGTGGGAAGGTGTAAAAGCAAGTTTTACTATTGGAATGGAAGAAGGTTCAGCTAAGCCACAAATGGCTCTTGCTAGTGGTGGTATTTTCAATAAAGGTGCTTTTATTACTAGTTTTGCAGAAGATAGTCCAGAAGCTGCAATTCCCATTGATGGTTCAAGACGTGCTATTGCTTTATGGCAAAAAACGGGTGAGCTATTAGGAATAAATAATTTCAAAAATAATAAAACAAAAGGAAAATATAACAAACCAATAGTTCAATCAGTAAATAAAACGATTGTGTCATCAAATAAAGATGAGACTAGTGGAATAAAAGATTATATATTATCTGGATTACAAAAAATAGTTTCTTTTACTAATAATAGATACAATAATATTTTATTAGACAAAAAACAAAATAATGTAGTAATACCACCTGATATATTAAAATTTAATCGTTTAAATAAAGATAAAAATGAATCTAGTGAAATAAAAAATAATGTATTATCTAGATTGCAAGCAATATCTTTATTGACTAATATTGTACAAGCTAAAAAAACTAATGAACGAAATAATGCTTTATTAAATGATAAACCAAATAATATATTTATATCATTTGGTTTATCCAAAACTAATAATTCAAATAGTGATAATGAAGACGAAACTGGTAGTATAAAAAATAATAATTATTTACCTGAAATATTAAATTTAAATGGAAAAGAAAATATTACTAGTAAAAATAAGATAACTCCAATATTTATGCCAATTCCTAATTATAGTGAAAAAACTAATTTAGATATTCCAAAAATAAATTTATTTGATACAGTAAGAAAATTTTTAAATGAAAATTCTGTGAGCAATGTAACTAATAATAGTAGTATTGGTGATAATAGAGTAAATATAACCTATAGTCCTAATATAAATATAAAATCTGATGGTAAAAATGAAAATTTAGTAAACAATGTAAAGCAAGCATTAACTACAGATAAAGAAAATTTAATACAATTAATTCAAAAAGTATTAAAAGATATGGATAATGACAAAAATAGATTAGCGTTTAACTGAGGCGGTGAAATCTTGAAAACATATAAAACAAAATCTGGTGATATGTGGGATAGCATTGCAAAAGAACAAATGGGCAATGAAAAATATATGAGTTTATTAGTAACTGCCAATGAAAATTATTCTGGAACAATAATCTTTAGTGCAGGTGTTATTTTAAATATTCCAGATATAAAAGAAGAAATACCACAATATGTTCCACCTTGGAGGCAATGATGTCTGAAAATATTAATATGCTTTTTAATACAATAACAGCCAGAAGAGCTTGGATAAAATGCCTTTATAACAATAAAGATATATCTAGTTCTTTAGAGCCATATTTAAAAAGTTTTACTTATAATGATGTAATATCTGGTCAAGTAGATGATATTTCTTTAACGTTAGAAGATATTGAAAATTTATGGTCAAATGATTGGCTCCCAGAAAAGGGAGCTATACTTACAATATCAATTATGACACAAGCATGGTGGAAAGATAATCTATCTATAGAAGAATTACCTTTGGGGACATTTGAAATTGATGAGGTAGAATATAGTGGACCACCAACTGAAGTAAAGATTAAAGGTGTATCTGTTCCTGATAATACTGAACTTAGAGGAACGGAAAAGTCTAGGGCATGGGAAAAGGTAAATTTGTCTACTATTGCCAAAGATATTGCATCTAATGCTAGTATGGAGCTTTATTATGATACTGAAGAAATTTATTTAGAGCGAGCAGAGCAATCACAAGAGTCTGATTTAGAATTTTTACTTAAGCTATGTAATGATAATGGTTTAGCGTTGAAAATAAGTAATAATCAAATTGTTATTTTCGATGAAGTAGATTATGAAGCTAAAGAAGCTGTAGATGAATTAGAACTCAAAAATGACTTGATAAGGTCATATTCTATTAAAACCAAAACACGTGAAGTTTATAAACAGTGTCATGTTAAATATAAAAATACAAAAGAAAATACGCTAATTGAATATACATTTTTGCCTGAAGCAAATAAAGATAAAAATGGTAAAACTTTGGAAATAAATGAGGAAGTTAAAACGACAGCTGAAGCAGAACGTTTGGCCAAGAAAAAATTAAGAGAGAAAAACAAAGAGGAACAAACTGTAAGTATGACAGTGTATGGTTCCTTTTTTTGTTGTGCTGGTAACTGTTTTACGCTTAAAAACTTTGGAAAGTTTGACGGAAAGTATATTTTAACAAAGGCTACACATAATGTTGGTAGCGGGTATACTTGTAATTTGGAATTAAGAAAGGTACTAGAAGGATATTGATATGAAAGCCAATATGGAAAAGTTAATTCGTGTAGGTATAGTATCTTCTGTAAATACAGAAAATGGAACGGTTCGAGTTATATTCCAGGATGAAGATAACAAGGTATCGGGAGAACTTGCTGTACAACAAAGTTTATGTGGCCAAGATGGAAAAACATATAAAATGCCGATACCAGGAGAACAAGTTGTTTGTACATTCTTAGCAAGCGGAAGCTCTAATGGCTTTGTTAGCGGTTCAATCCCATCAAAAGATGTACCACCAGCATTTGATGATATAAACATAATGGGAATAAAGTTTGGCCCAATAACAATATCATTAAATAAAAGTACAGGAGATATAAATATAAATACTACAGGAAATATAAGTGTAAATGGTAATACTATAAATTTAAACTGTTAAAAGGTGATATGATGCCAAAAGTGACAATTGTTGGTAATAGTGAAACTGGTGTATGTAATTTGGGGTTACCAGATTGCCCACACAGTCGAACAGGAACAAATACGAGTGGTAGCCCTACTGTTTTTGTTAATAATAAGCCTGTTCACAGACAAGGTGATACTGGATCTTGTAATTGCCCACATGGCGGAGTTTATACAAGTACAAATGGTAGTAGTAGTGTATTTGTAGAAAATAAGCCTATAACAAGAATAGGGGATACTACAAATTGTAATAATTGCGGACAAAGTGGGAGTCATAGTACTGGTAGTAATAATGTATTTGCAGGTGGTTAAAAATGTTTATAGGAACATTTGGAAATGTTGTATTTGAAACATCTAATGATTTAGTTCGTACATTTAAAGACATGACTAGAGATACAAATGTACGATTAGCAAGCCACGATATAATCGGGAAAAAGCCTGTTATAGAGTGGATTGGACCAGGAACGGATACTATAAAGTTTTCTATGCAATTTAATTCTATATTAGGAGTTGAGCCAAAAGACGAAGAAAAAAAGCTTCGTGATATGGCACAAACAGGAAAAGTAGCACATATTATAGTTGGTGGAGAGCCTATAAGTGATTATAAATTTATAATAGAGTCTATTAGTTCATCAGGTCGCATTTACGATAGAGATGGTAATTTAATTAAATCTATGGTAGATATAACAGTTAAAGAATATCCTGAAAATGTTACAGTTACACAAAAAGGAGGAACTAATGGAAATACAAATAACCAAAAATAATATTGATTTTGCACCTGATAGTGAACTAGAAGAAATACATCAAAATCTAAGAACTATATTAACTACAGCTAGAGGAAGTGTACCATTAGATAGAAATTTTGGCATAGATATGAGTGTAATAGATTTACCGATACCGTTATATAAAGCTAAATTAACAGCAGATATTTATGATACTATTTCTAAGTATGAGCCTAGAGTAAAAGTAGTTAGTGTAAAATATGAGCATGATGTTTTATCAGGACGCTCTAAGCCAATTGTGAAGGTGGCGATAAAATGACAGAAGATATTATATCTGAAATTGAAAAATTATTAGATTATAAATCTAGTAGTAGTGATGGTGATATAACATTTGTAGAAACAGATATGGCCAAAATACAAGAGCAATTAATAAATCTATATACAACAATAACGGATAGGACTTTAGCAGCAGCAGATCCTATCCGTTTATTTTTAAACTGTATAGCGTATGTAATTATAATGCAACGTAATAGTATAAATTATTCTGCAAAAATGAATTTATTAAGATATGCAGTTAATACTTTTCTAGATGAAATAGGATACAACATTGGAGTAGATAGATTACCGGCAACTAAAGCAGTAACTACTATAAAAATAACCTTATCAAAGCAGGCAGATACAACAACAATTATTCCAAAAGGAATACGTGTAACACCTGGAGATGATGTATTTTTTGAATTAGTAGATAATGCCACCATAAATATAGGAGAAACAACTACAACAGCAAAGGCACAGTGTACAATCGCAGGTAGTATTGGAAATGGGTATATGCCAGGACAAATAAATAAAATTGTGGATAGATTACCTTTTACAGCAGATATGGTAAACACAACAACAACTGAAGGTGGAACTGATGTAGAAAGTGATGATGCTTATCGTGAACGAATCCATTTAGCTCCAGAAAAATTTTCCACTGCTGGTCCTATTGGTGCATATGAATATTGGGCAAAATCTGCATCTACTTTAATAAATGATGTATTGGTAAATAGTCCAAGTCCTGGAGTAGTAAATATCTATGTATTACTTAAAGATGGAGAACTTCCTGAAGAAGAGCTAATAAATCAAGTTGAAGCGGTTTGCAATGACGATAAAATCAGACCATTAACAGATGAAGTTAAAGTATTAGCTCCAGAAACTGTTAATTATCAGGTGAATTTAACATATTGGATTTCTAAAGATGACCAATATCAAGAGGTATCTTTAAAAGAAAAAATAGAGAAAGCTGTTCAAGATTGGATTTTATGGACTAAATCAAGGATTGGTAGAGATATAAATCCATCGGAATTAATTCGTAAAATGGTTGTTGCAGGTGCAAAGCGTGTAGATGTAGTTTCTCCAGTATATACAAAAGTTTTAAATGGCAAATATCAAATTAGTAGTCACAGTGTAGATAGCGTACAAGTAGCTATACTTGAAGGCAAGGCTAATGTAGCATATGGAGGCCTTGAAGATGACTGATTTAAAAGATTATATGGTTTCAGACATATTGCCATCCAGTATTGCTGAAGATGAAAACATAACAGCTATTTCTAAAACTATAGATGAGCAATTAAAGGATATAAATAAAAATATAAAATATGTAATTTTATTAGCTAGGATAGAAGAACAAGAAGATGCTGTATTAGATGAATTAGCCTGGCATTTTCACGTTGACTTTTATCGTGAAGATTTAGATCGAGCAGCTAAAATAAATTTAATAAGAACATCGATATCTGACCATAGATTAAAAGGCACTCCATATGCTGTGAAGAAGGTTTGCACAGATATATTTAAATCAGCTCAAGTTGTAGAAAATTGGGATTATGGTGGCGAACCATATCATTTTAAAGTCAATTTAATTGAAGAGCCGACTACAGATGAAAATAAAATAAATATGTTAATTGATATGATAAATGCTACTAAAAATACACGTAGCTGGTGCGATGAAGTAGGATTTATTACTAAAAAAGATAGCAATATTTATTTTGGCGGTTCTGCTGGCATATTCGATATTGTGGAGATAAATCCTATTGGATATACATTAAAAGATGTAGTTGGAACTACTTATTTTGGTGGAACAATATCAACATTCGATAAAGTGGAAATAAATGCAGTAGTAGATAAATCACTTCAAGACGCAAATATTTCACTTTATTTTAATGGAAAAATATCAACATTTGATAAAGTAGAAATAAATGATGGAGGTTACAATGGCTAATTTACAAGGATATGAATTAACTGTTACAGGTAGAGCTTTATTAGCTAAAGCAGGAACTGGTGCATGTACATTAAATTTTACAAAGGTAAAACTTGGTGCCGATGAAACAAGTTTAAATGATTTAATAAACAAAACAGACTTAGTGGGAACAAATATAAAGCAAATAGATATAGTTGGTTCTAAAGCAAATGAAGCTACATTTACAATAATTGCAACAGTAACTAATAGTGGTATGCAAAACAACTTCTTAATAAGACAAGTAGGGATTTTTGCAAAAGGTGTAGCAGCTACAAATCCAGGAACAGGAGTTACACCTGAAGATATTAGTGAAACTTTGTTTGCCGTAGCATATGATACACAGCCAGATATCATACCAGCAGAAAGTATTACACCATATACAAGACAATTCAATGCCAACATGACTGTAACGAATGTAGAACAATGCTATGTTACATTAACACCTGCTGGTGTGGTTACAGTTCAGGTTTTAAATAATCATAATGATAATTCTGAAGCACACGGAAATTTAATTAAGCGTATATTTGGTTCAGCAAATGCAACAATGGATAGTGTTAAAACTAGTGTTCAGAATTGGTGTAAGGAAAGTATTGCTAGTATTTTTGGTATAGCTAGTGCTACGCAAACGAATGTAAAAAATAAAATATTAGAGTATGCTCAAGAACAGATTAATAGTTGGCTAGAAACATTAGGTATTCGATATAATATAGCTCAAAATGGTTATATTTGCCTCGGTAAATTATTTGGGGACGCAATTATACAGTGGGGATATGGAAAAACTGGAAGTAATACACAATTTCCAATATCATTCCATGGTGAAGTAAAAAATCTAACACCTATACATTATGGCACAGATACAAGTGTTAATATAATTGTTTTAGGTGGAAGCATATCGTCTACATCTGCTATTTTTAAAACTAATTTCACCAATAATGAAGCAAATGTTTTTTGGTTTGCTATAGGATAAATACAGTGGGGATGTGCATATACTGAATTTAGCGAAGATGGCATAATAACTGTTCATCTTCCTATTAGTGCTAAAACATTAGCTATAACAACAAATATATTAAAAAATTCACCATCTACACCTCAAGCAATTTCAAATGCTTTTATTCTTAATTCTAATATAACTAATGAATTTTCTATTTGTCATAATTTAGGAAATCAAAGATATGCTGTTTTATATGCTACCATTTCACAGCTTTAAACAGTGGGGAGTTTCTTATATAACAGATATGGAAGTAGAAACAGTTTATGCAAAAGATATAATATATTCTATTTCTTTTAAAAAATATGGAATTCCTATATTTATACCAACTACAAATATACCTACAGCGTTCCGAAAATTCATGATAGATGTATATGTTAAAAATGAAAAATTTAAGGCTAGAACAGATACTACTAGTACCATTCTTTGGTTTGCTATTGGTGCTTAATTATTTACCTAAAGAAAAATAATACGCTCTACCATAAAGATTATTAGTTCCTGATATATCTTTGAAATCTAAAATAGCAGATGTTTTTGTCATATTTCTAAATTTTATGCATAAAAAACTATCACTAGTTTTTTCGTAGTGATGAATTGCTAGTAGTTCAAATCCATTATTTAGAAATGATGTTGGGAAAATTATTTCTTTACTCCCTGTATTTAAACTGCCATCCCAAACAACTAATCCCCACTGTCTATTTGAATAATCCACACCATAAAAGGTATGTTCCATCTACTGTTTGCTTTGAAGTTTTAATAACTAGATATTCTATATTTGGCATAATAACTATATTTGTTGCATCGTTGATAATATTATCATGTTGTGTTACTTGAATATTATAAACACTTTTTGGTGTTATATTATAATTAATATTTGTCTCTGTTGTTCCTTTTAATAAATAACTTCCCCACTGTCGATATATCAACCTACAGTGGGGATATGGAAAAACTGGAAGTAATACACAATTTCCAATATCATTCCATGGTGAAGTAAAAAATCTAACACCTATACATTATGGCACAGATACAAGTGTTAATATAATTGTTTTAGGTGGAAGCATATCGTCTACATCTGCTATTTTTAAAACTAATTTCACCAATAATGAAGCAAATGTTTTTTGGTTTGCTATAGGATAAATACAGTGGGGATGTGCATATACTGAATTTAGCGAAGATGGCATAATAACTGTTC
>OGZV01000448.1_pt1 | contig 44280 bp, 54 predicted proteins | sample 1576861 | NCBI WGS metagenome assembly OGZV01 (sample SAMEA3541501, study PRJEB24748) | human gut metagenome | biome: human gut; feature: human-associated habitat; material: faeces | place: China | collected 2012
CTTACAAAAAGCACAAGAAACACAAAGAGGAGCGTCTGCTTTGGCGGACGCTCCTCTTGCTGTGTCGGAATACCGGATTGGTTGGTATCATTCTTCGGTTTTCTTTTTGAGCCACTGTCTGCGCACGAACGGCATATCATAGGTCTCATCCTCATGCAACTCGAAGCCGTAGCTTTCTGCAATTTTCAGAGACCGTTCGCTCGCTTTTTGTCCGGCAGCATGTCCACGAGGTATTCGTTCAGAACGGTGGCTAAAGAGAGCACGTTATTGGTATACAGTTGGCACTCCCGACTCAGGGCTGGTGTAATAGCCATGTATACTCCTTAAAATGTTAGGTGCTCTAAGCAAAGCTGTGCTACGGGCAGAATTTTATGCGCTGTATCGTTGCGCAGGTATTTAGGATTAAGGTACCTGAGCCCGAACCGGACCCGGTCAAGCGCATCGGCATCTTTGAGAATCGTATACAGCAGCCAGATGCGGTCAACGTTCGGCAGAGAAAGAGCCTCTAAATCTCTGCGAGCGACAGCATCATCGAGGCAATGATACTCGATGAGAAATCCAGTACCGGGATTTTCGGGTTTGCGGTCAGCAGCATAAATATCGCGGGATGCCTTGCCATGGCTATCGTCAACGTAATCGTTCGTACGGCCGATGTCGTGGTAAATGACAGCATCCATCAGCATCTGCGTTTCTTCTTCGGAAAGCATAATGCCATCCATCTCAAGGAGAAGGAGCGCGTTGAACAGCACACGCAGCGTGTGCAGGGCATCGTGCCCAGACCCATTTGCATCGAGTTTGCCATGAACTGCATACAGATGCCGAATCTCTTCGCGACCGGCCTGGTACAGGGGCATGATTTCGAGAATTTCTTCTTCGACAGATTCTAAGCCATACAGAGTATCGACTTTTACAGATTTCACGGCAGACGGCAAAATGACAACTTCCGCCTCATTTCTTTCGGGGAAGAACTCAATGATATCATCCTTCGATACCTCTGCCGATACGATAGTGCTGTCTTCAGCGCTCGGCAACCTGCAGGCAAAGAAACAAGCTGCTTTGTAGCTGACCGTCCAAGAGAAAGACTGCGTATACGGCGTTGATTTGCTGCCCTCTCCGCGATAAACGGTAACCGTATCCGGGAACTTCCGAAGCTTTTCAGCAGTTTTCTTCTTTTGCTCCTCAGATTTACCGGACAGGACTTTGCGTATATCAGCTTCGTTTAGATTTTTGAACCCATAATCGGTCAATTTGTAATAATCCATAAAGAGGTCGTACAGTTCCGTTGAGGGCTCTGCGTTCTTGATATACTGCGAGAGCACCGAAACCCTGAAACTGTCTTCGAGAGAAAAGAGATACGACCGAATCCGCTTGACATTCCCCTCAGAAATTGCTTTTGCTATCGAGAGAATCCGATTTTGAAATGCTTCATCCGATTCGTTTGCAACAGATAGGCGCTTGTCGCCGTAAATCTGAAGATTCAAGACAATCGGGATGGTAGGATTTTGAGGCTCGCAATAATAGAGCGAGGACAGGATGTTGTAGGAGGCATAAATGTTCTCAATGGGAAGAAGCGGGTATTTCTCCTGAAATTCCCCGGCAGTCATGCCGACGGTATAGCCCTTCTTCTTGAATTTGGCGAAATCCTTTTTGGTTTTCACTTCCGATAACGGTAGCAGATTATTTAGGTTTGCCCGGTTGGTATTAACGAGAATGTCTCCGATAGTCATGTGTGTATCTCCGCTCTGGACGAATTTATTTGCCTTAATTATACCACATTTCGTGTGCTTTTTCCATACAGGAAAGGCGGAGGGCAAACTGCAAATGAGTTGAGGGATTTGGTGTATCTCATTCCCAAAAAGTTGGAAATACGGACACTTTTAGGAATTGAGTTGCAGAAAATACGGACAAAAACTGCATCTCCTCCGAAAATTGCGTAGCTGCTGGAACTCAGGGACGCGGGGAAAGTCAAAGCGTAGCTGCTGAGGCGTAGCTGCATACAAAGTGAGCCTAATTTTGAGAAAAAACTTGCAAAAAAGTGCGATTTGTGGTATAATACACTATAGAAGGCAGGCGGTATAGACTCGACGGTGCCATCGATGATGGCCTTGCAAGCCGGTGCAGAGTAAACACCAAAACCTTCGACCCGTCACTGACGGTTGCGGCACTTAGCTGTGCTGCGCTGCAGAGATGCAGCTTCCTTCTTTCTATCAAAGTGAGAACCCCTTGCTCCGGTCATTCGGTGCAAGGGGATTTCTTTTTGCTTTTTTGCTTGCGTGTTTGTGCGAATTGCATAGAATAAGAATTGTACAAGCGGAAATGGGTCTGGCGGGTTCTCGAACCTCTTTCTCTTTCCCGCCGAATAGAAAGCCTTCCTTTCTAAGTGTGATTTTTTGCATGCACCATCTTGTCTGCCCGCTTGTACATCCTATTCTGCCGGTCACCGCCTTTGGCTGGCAGTTTTTATACCGTGGCTGCGTGTTCGTGGTCACGGTTTTTCTTTTGGTTATTTCGCAAGCCTCGCTGCGATAGGGACGACCATCCCCACATGACATGCGGCGGGTTGCGGGGGACTACACCCCGGATAATAGCGTTCAGAACGGAAACGGCACTGAAATCGGAGGAGCACACTATGGGTTGAATACTGCGAAAAATATATCATGGAATAAAGCCACTAAGCGCGAGGAGAATATGCAACCGATAATCAAAACTAACGCCTGGTATACGCTGGTGACGGCCAAGAACGAGGTCATCAACGCCTCGTGGTGCAAGCAGCAGCTTGCCAGGATTCTGAAGAAAAGTACCGATGCAATCATTCTGTTCGATGTTACCAGCAGCTATGCAGCGCTTGTATTAGACCACGACAGGCTCATCCCAGGACAAGTACCGATGGCGGTCAAGCAATATAAGTCCACTCCTGAAGGTTTTGTCCTTGCACATACCGTCAAGGTCGATGTCGAGGATTCGCAGGAACCAAGGCTTTTGGTTTTCGATGTGAGCTGGGTCATGGCATTTTCTTGGAAGAAGGGTATTGCCGCCATTACGAAGATTCTGAAAGTGTGGATGATGTGCGAACCGCAAGCAGAACCTGTCTGGCTGTTCCTGAACATCGACCCATATGGTTTCGAGTTGTCAGACAGCGAGGGATAGGAATGCTTAGAGCTCATTGTGAAGGACAAGGAATTCAAGGTAAAACCTGTCTTCCTCACTAAGGGTAAGACTGAGCGAGAAATCAATGAACGCCTGCACATCAAGGCGTAACGGCGGAGGAATCCGCTAACTGTCTTTTCAAAGCGGCCTCCACGGGGCAGACAGTGGGCAACAGCTTTTGCTGGCGAACGGCTTTCAAATAAAAAATCAATATATCATAAATTACGGAGGAAATACTATGACTAACGAGCAGTTGAGAATCGCATTGGTAGCTAACGCCGTCACCCGCTCGAACCGTATTGGCTTCGACTTTCAGGACCCGGCAGGCAAGGCTCTTGACGATTACACGAAAGAAGCCATGATGCAGTGTGTCCGTGTCGCGCAGAAGATGCGTCAGCCGGGCCTTGATAAGGAGTTGGCTGGACAGGTTTTCCCCATCTACACCATCGGGAACTGGGCTCGGGAGAAGGTCGTCTATGACTTCGACAAGGATTTTCAAGAACTGCTGATGGATACGGACGACATCGTCATCCACCACGAGATTCTCGAACGCCTCGCATTCAAGGACTTCTATCTGCCGCTGTATGACAGCAAGGATTACTGCGGTATGTTCGTACATATCGAGTTCGAGCCCAAGACCAAGGATACCTTCATCGGCATCGTGTTGGTCGGTGGCGTTGCGAATGAGAAGGAGAACTATGCGTTCCTGTCTCTGCCCGCCTGGATTAAGGAAGGTCAGACGCTGACGGAAGCGACTCGAAGCACGAAACAGTATATTGAGAAAGCCGCGAATCAGCGCTCTACCACCGATGTGGCGGTCCCCGATACGATGGAGGAAATTCCTCCCGTCTACAACGAGGGCACGCCGTATGTTCGCCTTGCGATGCTCTGCGCCTACTACCTCGCGAGCAAGGGCTCTGATGTACACCTCAATCCTATCAAGAAAGAAGACCGCCAGCCGTTTATGTTCAAGGGCAAGGCACAGAGGGTCAATGTCAAAGTCTTTACGGTAGGAGACCATGTGGCAGAGAAGTACAAGAATGAGGGGGACGGGAAAGCACCGCGCTGGCGTCACTACTGGGGCGGAAACGGCCGCGAACGCCGTGAGTGCAAGTTCTCGTTCTGAACAAATGACAGGGGACTGCTATGGATATAGTCAATGTCTGTACGGCGGGACTGATGCTGTCGTCGGCTGCGCTGTTTGCGGGAAACGCTGTGTACGATTACAAGTTCGGTAAGAAAACGACGGCGGTTATCCGTCAATTTGAGAGCGGGAAGCCGTCTTCTGTCATCGACGATGTGTTGAATCAGACTCTTCTCGTAATTGCGATTTGTACCGGAATTGCGTTTGTTTTCGAGGAGCTCGCCTTACGCCTTCAAAGCATCGAAGATGTGCAGGCGCAGTACATTGTGCAGTTCAGCCTTAATGTCTTTATACTGGTCAGCGTTCAGGCTATGATGTCTATCGCGTTCCTTCTTACTGCGTCCACCGTGGCGATGTTCAGGCTCAAGCGGAGAGGACTGACGAAGTTCACCATCATGACATACCTCTGCAAAATCGCAGAAAACCTCGCGGGTGTCTATGTGCTCGTGAAACTGGCTATAAGCTACTGGCACGCGATTTGATGCAATCTGTCTTGGCAAAAAAACCACTAAAAATCGAATGAAATTGAAATATTGGCTGTACAGGATAAGTCTTGCAGCCTACGAGGAGAACACCATGAGCACTGAATTGGTCGCTATTGAGCGCATTTCGATTCGGAAAGGGGACAGCAACGCGGACGATATCCGCAGCTGCCTCGCACATTACCTGCTTCAGTTTATCAATTCCGCCAGCATCGAATCCTTGTCGATGCATAAGCTGAACATCAAGGTCGATGGCAAGACGGTATTGTTTGTTCAGGACAAGACCGGCGGCGTGGGCCTGAAAGGTCTTGATACCGACTGGCAGCACACGCCTGAAATGTCCGCAATCCTTGACCGGTTGGTGACGGATGTAGATGTTGAGGTGTTCCTAGCATACGAGATGATTCACTATTTCAGCACCGAGAACTTCTACGGCTACAATTTCTGGAGCGAGGTGCTGCAGGAATACGGCTGCGAGGCGGTTCGGTACAAGGGCCTCGAATACTACGATGTGGAGAGCAATGTTGTCATGCTGTCCTTCGATGGCAAGGAACTCTGCGACAATCCCGACTATGTGCCGGAGTCCGCAGTCAAAGACATCCACAAGTGGTTCTGTTACACCTTCGAGATGTCGCTAGAACCCGATACGCCGTTCACTGCCGCACAGGTAGATAAGATGCTTGCCGCTATCGAGTCCGTGCATGGCGTCTTTGGCAGAGAAGAGGACGATGTTGCGGATGTGGGGGATGATTACCTGTCCATCTGCACCGGCGTGACGCTGACCGACAAGGAAGTTCCGGCATTTGCCGCGTTCCTGCAGGCAATGTCGGATGTCGCCAAAGAACTCGACACCACGCTCGACTATACCGCCGAGTTTACCCCGGCAGAAATGGAGACCTTTGCCGCTATGATTATGGATAACGACAAGGGCAAAATCGTGCCGAAATATTATCGCTACTGATATGCTGAGTCTCACCTGCAAATGGTAAGGCTCTTTTTTTTGTATGGGAGGGGGAAACAATGATTTCTAAAGAACTTTTTTGCAAGACGATTGCTGACATTCAAGAAGACGTGGCAAGGATTCCCCCTCATTCATGTGGGGGAGGAATTGCCACACATTTCAGGTTGCACAAACGTGCGAGCCGCATAAAATTAAGGTATAAGGTGGTGACAAGCAATGGCTGTTGTAAAGCTAAATCGCGCAATACAATATAGAGCATACCCCACGGAAGCGCAAGCAGTGTTGCTTGCCAAGACCTTTGGTTGTGTTCGCTTTGTGTGGAACCGTATGCTTATGGACGCACAGCAGTTTCTTAACGAAGCAGGAACGTTTTTTGTTCCCACGCCCGCTAAGTACAAAAAGGAGTTTCCGTTTCTTAAAGAAGTAGATAGCGGTGCTTTGTGCAACACACAGCTTGATTTGCAAGATGCCAATGACCACCATTTGGAAAGTCCTAAAACCGTTGGTGCTCCCAGACTTAAAAGTAAGCGCAAGAGCAAGATGTCTTATACAACGAACATTCATTCGTACAAAACAAAAGACGGTAGTGTCGTACATACCCTTGCGCTTGGTTATGAAGCGATAAAACTGCCCAAAATCGGGTGGGTGAAAATCAAGAAGCACCGCCAACCGGGTGCTGACTGGATACTGAAAGGTGCTACTGTCAGCTGTACTCGCAGCGGTAAATATTTCATTTCGCTGTTGTATGAATTCGAGAAAAATATCCAGTCTGTTGTTCCTACTAAAGAGAAATCTCTTGGCTTGGATTATTCTTCTCATGACTTTTACGTTGACAGCAACGGCGAAGTTGCCAATTATCCGCGATTCTATCGTCAGAGTGAAGAGAAACTTGCAAAAGAGCAGCGCAAACTGTCTCGTATGAAAGTGGGCTCTAAAAACTATAACGAACAACTACATAAAGTTCAGCTTCTGCATGAACATATAACCAATCAGCGCAAGAATTTCTGCCATACGGTAAGTTCCGCGATAGCCAAGCGGTATGATGCCGTATTCGTGGAAGACATCAACCTGCGCGGCTTGGCGGGTTCTCTGAAGCTTGGTAAATCCACAAATGATAACGGCTTCGGTATGTTCCGCACAATGCTTGAGTATAAGCTTACATCGCAAGGAAAGACCTTTGCCAAAATCGATAAGTGGTATCCGTCCAGCAAAACCTGCAGCGTTTGTGGTCTTGTAAAAGATGACCTCACGCTGGCAGACAGAAGCTGGACATGCAGCAGTTGCGGTACAACACATAACCGCGACCACAACGCTGCCATAAACATTCGCAATGTGGGATTATTGGGACTATATCCCGCATAATCCAATTCTCACCCCAGCTATGCCGCCATGCAACAGCGGTGAACGCCCATTGTACTCGGTCGCACGGACGGTAACCGTGCCTAACAATCCGTCGAGTGGCGAAAAAATTGGAGTCCTGCGGGACTACAAGCCCCCTCCTTCAGGTGGGGGTAGTTGACGAGCAAGACCGGAAAATTTCGGAATTTGACCATGCGCTCGGCAAAATCTGCGACTCGGCAGTAGTGTTCGATGCTGACAATCTGTATCTTGCTGCATTGCTCCGCATCCTCAAAGAAGAACTGGACGACAAGGCGGACACCATTGAGTGGTGGCTGTATGAGGATGTCCGCAAATGCATCTGGTTCGACCTCGAAGATGGTCGCCGGATGCGCTACGACATGCCTACCGCCGAATCCCTGTATGACTACTTGACGCTGCCGTTCGAGCAACTTCCTTTTGAGGTGGAATCATGATTTTCGTTTTCTCGCTTGTCAGTGCAGCGCTGCTTTGCATTGCATCGTTCGTTTGCTACAAGGTGTCGGGCAAGATGCTGGATGAGAAAGATGCGGAAAAATGCGCAAAGGAAGCAGAACTTGAAGAAAAACTGATAAACCACATGATGCAGACCAGGAGCAAGCCGCTATTGGACGATGAATTCAGTTTTGGCGGGGCGTATGAGGCATTGGTCATGGCGGGAGAACGTCAGAAGCAGTTGGCGGATGTAGATGAAATTGACGAATTAACGGATAAAATTCGTCTGCTGAGCATGGTCGAACAAATCTCATACATCACGCTTTCATTCGGCGTAATGTTCGTCTGTATGCTTCTGTTCGTGACCGGTATTATCACTGTTGGAGTAATGGCTGCGAGCGTGTATGCTAAATGAATACTCAGAACGGAAAGAAAGGAGACACTATGAGCAAGAACCCGAAAATTGAAGGTATCGTCTTCAGGTACGGCGATGATGACTACTCTTTCTGGATGCCGGACATTTCGAAAGAAGAGAATGAGAAATTCGTACAAACGCTGTTTTCGGCATTTGAGGATAATGGTTGTTCGGTGCGCGGCACAAAGAAGGACATCCTCGATACCATCCGAGAAAACACCTGAAACGATAGGTGCGAATCTCAGAAAAATTTTATGTGCTCGACACGAGCGCTCTTCTGTCATCTCCGTACTCTAACGAAAAACAGCATTGACCAGGCACATTTCTAAGCACTGCGACATTTTTCCAAGGTTTTGCAAGGCCGTTTGCAACATTTTTCCGAAATTCACTGATATTTTTTGCAGTCATCCATCACGGATGGCTGCTTTTTTTGTTTTTACGCGAAAAAGTTGCCGATTCGTGCGAATTGCAGATAATGAAAATCAAGGGCAGTCATAGCGGTGTTGTCCGCGGAGATTTTCCAGACAGTGTCTGGATTTTGGAGGAATCATAGATGTACGGTAAACCGATGCATTTCATAGACTGGCTGATTGATATGCCAGAAGAGTTTTCGTTTTGGGTAGAGGACCAGATAGCAGTAATGTCGCCGTTGACGATTGCCGTGGTAATTGTTGTCGCATTGGCTGTTTTGGCCGGTATATGGCTTCTCGTCGTCTCTGCTGCCAAGAAGGACGTGCGCAATACCAGCGAGATACTGGCGGGCATTGAGGAAGTCAATCAGGGATATGAGTTCTATGATGTGGACGAGAAAATTCGTCTCGAATACCCGCTTGAATCACTTGAAGAGTATAGGGGTGCTTCCCTCGATAAGCTGTTCATGGGCACAGTCCGGAAAAAGATTCCCCAGTTTGAAGAGGTTTTCGGATGGGCACAGTCGAATGTGATTCAGTTTGCGGCATATAAGGAAGAACTCAAAAGCATCCCCAACTGGACCGAGAAGGACGATGATTGCGGGAGAAGAATCCCTTTCTGGCTGTATAAGCACTATGAGGAGAAACTGGTCAATGCAGCGGTGTTTGGCACTCCCGTGACCGAGACGACCTTCATTGCAGTGAAGCAGTATACGCCGCATAAGGGCAAGACGATGGAGGAGTCTAAGACCTATTCGATGGCAGAGGCTAAAGAATTCGTAAGACTCGCTAAGGCACACGAACAGGAACGCCAGCAGCGGGAAAACGAGCGGAGGCAGGCATCCTCGCAAATCAAGTATGAGGTCTTGCGGCGGGACAGGTTCCGGTGCGTTATCTGCGGTAGGACACCGGAACAGGGCGCGAAACTGCATATTCAGGCGGTAAAGCCGCTTCCGAAACACGAGAGACCGTCTGCGGATTGTTTCCGAACCGTGTGCGAGGATTGCATGAGGAAGAAGGGGTGAGGGGCAGAGATGTTTTGTATATGCGTACTTATCATAGCAGCAGCTGCCGTGTATATGGTCGAGGCGTATATCCATACCTACTACGCGATTGAGTATATGCACGGCGCACCGCTGTTCTTTGTGCTTCTGGCGAAATACGCGGCACCGGTTCTGTTCCTGCTCCTGTGCGGGTACTTTGCGTTCCGGTACGGGGATAAGCGGCGGGAATCGGAAAAGCCTGCGCAGGAAAAGCCTATGAACAAAGAAGAAGTTTATGCTGAAAAAATTAACGCGACCGTAAAAACGAAAGCTGTGTTCTCGGACCAAGCCGACCAGATGCTGTATCAGGTCAAGCGATTCGGACAAAAGATGGCGGTAGCCTACAGCATGACGCAGGACAGCAAGACTTCTGGAGAGCAGGCGAAGTGCCTAACGCTGTTGGCATCGGCAGAGCGGATATTCTATGACCGGCTGGATGACGCTATTCGCTCGGCATCCATGTTCGATGAGACAGAATACAAAGCTTTCCAGCAAGGCATTATCTCGTTCGGAGATACCGATACCGCCAAAAAGAAGCAGGAGATATACGCCGGTATTATCAAGACGATAAACAATGTGGTCCATGATAATGAGCGTCTTATCCTGCGCTTAGATTCTCTTGCCTATGCACTCAATCAGCGCTCAGCACAGAATCCGTGGGATACCGATGTGGTCTTGGCGATGTCAAGACTTGATGATGTCATCACTAAGACGAATCAAGACCTTGAACAGGACGAGGAAATCAGCCGCGAGGCTTTGAAACGATACGACACTCTAAATGGAGGTAATTGACCATGGCAAGAAAAGGTGTGTTTCCGATAGTAGCGACCTTAGCGGTCGTCGGCGTGGTATTGGCGGTGTTCTCCCAGACGGTGATGCGGGACTCGAATATCAGCACCAATACGATGACAACGGAGCAGGCGTATGCGGATTTGAGCGGGAAGATGAAACGCATCGGGGTACAGGAAATATCTGTAAACCCGCAACAGCTCGATGTATCGGAGTTCTTAGACGCGAAAGATGAGTTGCCGGATATTGACTCCTCCTATCCGTTTGTGGTGGAGGGGAACGGTGATGTCAACATTGAAATCTTCTCTTCCGGCGAGAAAGCAGCAGAGTCCGGTTCCGATTCTTTCCTGACCAGCATGGCAAAGAAGTTCAATACCCAGCACAACAAGACTTCCGGAGACAAGACCATGAGCGTATCTCTGCGCTCCATTCCGTCCGGAACGGCGGCTGAGTACATTTCAACGGGAAAGTATCAGCCTGAGTGCTATACCCCCTCAAATACGCTCTTTGGCGAGCTGGTGAAGAACGAGGGCGTAGAGTTGACCGTTGAGGCTGACCGTCTGGCCGGCAATGTGGCAGGTATTCTCGTATCAAAGAAGACAGGGGATATGCTCCGCTCTGAATACGGTGAAGCGTCTGTTTCTTCCGTTCTGAACGCAACCATCGATGGCAAACTCATGATGGGGTATTCGAACCCTTACACGAGTGCAACGGGTCTCAACTTCCTGCTTGCGGCCCTTGCGGGCAGCGGTAGCGATACGATTGTCGATACGGCTGCTGTTGAGAATTTCCAGAAATTTCAAGCGAACGTCCCTCTCGTATCCTTCACGACCCAGCAGATGGTCCAGTCGGCGGACAAGGGTATCGTGGACGGTGTCGTGATGGAGTACCAGTCTTATCAGAATGACCCGACCTTGCAGCGCAACTACGAGTTCATCCCGTTCGGTGTCCGGCACGATAATCCTCTGTATTCCATCGGGAATGTCTCTGCGGAGAAGAAGGAAGTTATTGCTGCTTTCGTTTCCTTCTGCGCCCAGAACCAGGCAGAGGCGACGAAAGACGGGTTCAATGCCCTCGATGACTATGCTTATACCGGCAAAGTATATGACGGCAACACCATCGCACAGGCGCAGAGTGTTTGGAAAGAAGAGAAGGACTCCGGCATTCCTATTGTGGCAGAGTTCGTTGTCGATACTTCCGGCTCGATGCGCGGCGAACCCCTGAATGCCCTGAAAACTGCGATGATAAACACCATACAGTACATCAATGACGACAACTATATCGGCATTATTGGCTTCGATTCGGATGTCAGAGAATATCTGCCCATTGACCAGTTCTCCCTGACCCAGAAAACCCTGTACAAGGGTGCCGTGAACTCCCTCGACGCGAACGGCAGCACCGCAATGTACAACGGTCTTTGCGTTGCTATGGACCGCATCTACAAAAAATCTCAGGAACTGGGTGGGAATTGCACGCCCATCATCTTTGTGCTCACGGACGGTGACAACAATACCGGTTATGACTTCTCCGATACGAAGAACATCATTGCCGGTATGGATATCCCGATTTATACCATCAGCTACAACTACGCCGCTGACAGTCTCTCGGAACTTGCATCAATCAATGAGGCGGCAGCTATCGTCGGTAACAGCGAGGATATTACCTATAAGCTCCGCAATCTGTTCAATGCGGAGATGTAACTCAAAAGCGCGGTTTTGTCCGCGCAGCTGCTCAAAAAGACAGCCTCCACGCGTCGAGCAGCGGGCAACGGGAAACACTCCCGGCGAATCGTCTTTCAGAACGGAAGGTAGGATATCGCTATGCGAGTACAACAGGTTCCGAACTCTCCCTATTTCATCCATTACGACGATAACGGTTATTGCTGTATATCCAAAAGCAAAGAAAGCCAAGAATCCATCCCGGAATCCGAGATGCAGGAGTTTCTTGACGCAGTAGCCAATGGCTTGCTCTACATTGAAAAGGAACGGAAGAGCAGATACCAGCGTATTGGCGAAGCTGAAAAAACAGCTTTTGCCAGAGGCGAAGCGGAAGGCAAAGAAGACAAGCTCATCGCCACAGTCAGGGAACTGGAGGAAAAGCAAGCATTAAGGGAAGAGCAGGAGCGCAAGGCATACCAAGAATTGTATACTCATACTCGGTCTCGGCGTAGCACGAGAACGGAATGGGTTCGCTTGTCACGCGGGGGATGGTGATTCACATGATGGGGAGCATTCCAATTCCAAACACCAGATTTTATCTGACAAGCATCGACGGTAAGAAATGGTTTGTGACGGAATATTACAAAACCGCACCGTTCAATCCCGCAAAAGAAACATACGATTTGTACAAGGCGTTAGCGGAAGCATTCAGAAAGAACGAAATAGAAGAAAAAGAGTTTCCTGAAGAACTCAAAAAGGCCGTGAACAAGGCTTACGGAAACGGTTTATCAGCCGGGCGGCATAGTGTTGATTTTGGCTGAGCCGAGCAAGAAAAGAAGAACGGCACAGGAAAGCGGCAGAACGAATATGAGCATAGCAAAAATCGAAACGGCATCCGGCGTAACGCTGGTTCTCAACGGCAAAACAGTTTTCGCCTCAGATGATACCTCATACTGGATGCAGGGGTCTAAAGTCATTGGTGACGATGGGCATGTCTATGGCCATGCTGAGACTATCCGAGACGCCTTGTGTATAGTCCTAGCAAAGTACGGCGGGCTGCAGGGAAGCAATGCAAAACAACCAAAATCTGTAAAGGCGGTGAGAACATGGTAGTATACACAAAATCAGGCGTGACGTTGAACTGTTGCGGCAATCTCCTGATTGCATCTGATGGCAAGACCTACAACCTATGCGGGAAAATGCTGACATGCAGCGGCAAGGTCATCAGCTACAACTGTCAGTCCAAAGAAGAAGCGCTAGGTACGGTCGTGGGACTGTACGGCGGTCGAAGGTTTTAGGAGGTACAATATGCAAACGGTCATGACAAACAGCGGCGTGGAGTTGCGTATTGAGAACAGCATCATTTACACAACCGATTCGAAGGCATTCTGGCGCAGCGGAAACATGCTGGTCGGAAACGGTACGGTCATCAGCTACCAGTGCCGCTCGATGGATGAGGCGGTCGATATGGTCGCCGCCCTGTACAATGGGAAGAAAGCAGAGGCGACGCAGGCATAAGCGCCTGCTAACATAGCGAGAATTCAAGCCCAAAAGAAGCCCTCACCTTTTTAGGTGGGGGCTTTTGCATTGTACGAAATCAGAGAATATCAGACACGGACGCCGCATCCATCGGCATCTTTATCTTCAACCATCATGTAGCAGGAAACGCGGCCATAGGGAAGGCCAAGCTCTGCAGCATAGGTTTTCAGGTCGGCGCAGACATCATCCCGGTTCAACCCGAAATGTTCCGTGAACATATCGGTTCCGATATCGGAGGAAAGGACACAGGATTCTGTGCTTGTGCTGTCGGGAGTGTTGTTGAACCCGTCCACTGCATCGCAGTGATAGGTGTCCTTATGCTCAGCGTTTGCAACATAGGCAATGACAGAAGCAACCGTATCATAATCGGAATCCTCCACGAGGAAATCTTTTACATTGCCGTTGCTCACAACGACATTCTCGTAAAAATCCTTGATTTCTTCAGGGACTGTATCGTTCGTCATCACAGCCTCATGGTTTTTCAGGAACTTCTTGAAGGTATCCTCATCCAGCGCATCCGTGAAGAAACCGTATCCGTCGATACGAACCTTTACGCAGTTGTCGAGATAGCTGTTGCACTTGTCGATGATTTCCTGCTTTACCTTGTCGAAGGCCGCTTTCACATGGGTGGTGCTGTAGAACACAGGAAACTCCATAATATCAATACCATAGGGCAGATTGGCGTCAACGGCACGGTAAACTTTATCACGAAGGGCGGGAACACTAGCGTAAAGGTCTTTCACAGAGGTCAGATACCCGGTCACATAGAACTCGTTATCTGCGCTCATATGACCGATAAGCGCAAAGTACATGGCCTGAACCTGCATACGGTCGTAGCTGAACCAACGAACACGAACAGGCAGAATTACATTAGCTGCTGTTCCGTCAGCATGGTACTCGCTGCGCTCACCGATGGCTTCCATGTAAATCTTGTCATCATCATCAAAGAAGATGGTTTCATAAGAAGTCTGCAGGATATTCAGAGAGGAAAGAGGCTCGATTAGCGGAATCATTTTTTTCAGAAAGTCAAGGAATGACTTTACATTGTCCTTGGCCCAATCCGTATCGGAGAGAGCTGCGCGGCGCTTCGTATTGACCTCTCTCTCATCGCTCGGCAGGGAAGCATACCCGCAAGCAAGACGGAGCTCGTTCTCCGTCACTTCCTTCGTTGCCTTCGCAATCTTTTTCAGGGTAGTTTCGGTAGGGACGGAAGTGGACTTGCCGTTTGCGAGTCTGCCGAGATAGGCGCGGGCAAGACCCGCTCTGGAAGCAAACTTCTCTTGTGTATCTGTTCCGATTGCTCTTTTGACAAGAACGGCGAGCTGAGAAGGGTTGTACCCGAGTTTGTCTTCTTCCTCATTGTTCTCTACGGATTTCCGTTCTGAACCATCAATGAGTGACCAGCCGATATCACGGAGGCTTTTGAGGATACGGCCATTGTCAGAAAGGTGTTTGCCGCAAAGGTCATTGCTCTCCAATACCTCTACTGCCTCCTGCAGCATCCGAAGCTCATTCATCATAATGACTTCCGGAGCATGGATAGCTTCAAGACGGAAAGTACGGGAATCCCGCATTTCCACACGGTGAGCAAGGCAAGCAACATCATCGAAAGTCTGCTGCGGATATGAGGTGAATAATTCATAGCCCAGCTTGATTTCCTTGATAAAAAGAACCTCAACACCCTTGGTCTTTGCATATTCGATGACGGCCTCGGAACCAAAGCGGGGAAGCTGGAAGCCGGAGAAAAATACGGAAATTCCTTCAAGGTTTTCCGGCATAGCATAGACGCCGGGTTTGCCGTCTTTTACGGCGTAGAAGGAACGGTTGACCAAAAGGTCTTTCAATTCCTTTTCGGGAACATCCATCTGCTTGGCAATCTCCGGCAGCTGCTTGCGAAGAATGACGGGGAAGTGCAGGCTAACATAAATCATAGTGCTTTTCCTTTCTTTGTAACTTAATGATACTTGGTGAAACTATTTGTAACTTTCTGATACTATAATAACACGACTCGCATGACAGCACAAGCATAAAATCACAAAAAATATCAAAAAAGTACAAATAGTCACAGATATTACTCGCAAGGTACAAATTACAGAGCAGTTGCGCGTCTGTGCGATTTGCATACAATGAGAACATGAGGAGAAAAAGAGCGATGCAGGGCTGAATTTTTGGACGATTGAGCAAACACCTTAGCGTTCATGAAACAATACAGAATTAAACGAAACGCGAAGAGCATACAAGAAATCACGAACAAAATCCGGCTAAGGCGGATAATACTTGTTCTGAATGGTTTGAAGACCGGACAATGGGACTGCAAAAGTGGTAGAATCAAAATAGGAATACCCTGAAATCGGCGTAAATCAGGCTTAACCCGGAAAGACATTAACCGATGAATGAATGATTAACTGCTCGCACTAATACCAAACCAAGAGAAATGCCCCAAATCTGTTAAGGAAGGATAGGTAAAAATGGCAAGAAGAAAAGCAAGCGACTTGGAAAACCAGATGTCGCTTATGGATATGATGGCATCAGAAAGTCCCGAATACACCGAAGAAGGTCCGGAAGAACTCCTGGACCCCGGCGAGGATACGGGAGATGGTGCGGGGCAGACGGATAAACCTTTCAAACTTGTGGCAAACAAGACCACAAAGGCAAAGGCGAACATCTCCACGCAGGCGCTGAGTGTTGTGAAGGCGGTATATGCCGACACGGTTGAAACAAATTGGGAAGAATTGTTTGATGGTTTTGACAGGCTTTATGCTATCACTTTCTCCTCCGGTATCGAGTTCGTGAATAGGGTCATCAACAAGTTCTCGTATGCGGAAGTCGTGTTCGGCTGCGAGAAAATCATCGCCAGCGACATCGCTGCCATCATGTCGGTACAAATCGACAGCATCCAGCGGCTTACAAAATCTAAGTCGGCAGGAAATCTCGCAAACCGGCTCGATGACGGGTCCTTGCAGCTGTATGTGTCGCGGGACACGAAATCGCACGAGAAAATCTTTATTTTGGAGAGTGCTGACCATAAGCGGGTCCGAGTCATCACCGGCAGTGCGAATATGTCAGCATCGGCATTTTGCGGCATCCAGCGAGAGAATATCGTCTGCTTCGATGATGAGGCGGCATTTTCGCATTATAAGGTCTTGTTCGAGACTTTCAAGGAGACCTGCTCCGACAATGTCTCCTATAAGGTAGTCGTGAACACAATGAACCAGGTAGATTATCTGAAAGAGAACATCAAAGAAGTGCCCGTCTTCCAGTCCATTGAAAAGCAGAAGCTTGTCTTTCTGGAACAGGCGCAACCTGAGGACGAGGTGGAATACGAGATAGTTGCCGATGTCAAGAAGATGCAGGAACTCGTCAAGCCAATCATGCCTAAGATGCCGGTACAGGCGAACCGCATCGTGGTGGCAGCGGAATCGATGCGCGTTTTCGGAAAACGGTATACTGAGGTTCGGCGTGTGGCAGCTGAGGCTGTAAAGCAGCTCCCGAAACTGCATATCGATTATGACGCCGGGACCATGACCTTTAACGATAAGGATATTGACCTGAACCCGAATCTCAGCGAGGTAGCCAAGAACATCAAGAGCATCCAGAAGTTCTTCTCAGGCATGGACTACTTTTACGGCGATGTCGAGCAGGCTAAGAAAGACTACTTTAAGTACATGACCTGGTATCTGGCTACTCCGTTCATGGCGTATCTACGGTATTTTGCATCGAGGAACAACTACGATACCAAGCTGTTCCCGATGTATGGCGTTATATACGGCGACTCAAATGGCGGCAAGACGACCTTTATCAAGTTCCTTGTCAAACTCATGTGCGGTGAGACCGTCAAGATGAACACAACGGAGGATTTCACAGCCACAAGAATCGACGGCCTCAAACGAGTATGTGAGGGACTGCCGCTGAACATCGACGACCTCGCCAAGACCCAGTTCCAGAACCATTCAGAACGGGTAATCAAGAACGATGAATGGGGTATCTCAGATAGGCTCCTGAACTATCCTGCCGTATCTATCACATCGAATAAAATCACTTCTCTGACAAAAGACCTCTCGAAACGTGCTATCATCTGTCGAATCGGTGCTAAAATCGACAACGAGCGCGGTGCCAAGAACTCGAAGCGTGTGAATGAGAGCATGTCGGAGCTGACAACCGCGTTCTATGGCGAATATGTCCGCCGGATGCTTGTTTGCATCGATGAGATGACGACAGAAATGCGTGAGAATGCGAATGGCAAGGAATACTTCCCGGATATCTTCCACGCTTCGTCCAGTGTCATTGCAGATATCTTCGAGGCTTGCGGAATCGATTTGCCGGACTATGTGCGTATCCTGTATTACAATGACTACATGGGTGATGAGAGCATTGGTCGTGCTGCGATTGAGAAAATCGAACTGGCATGGCAGGCAGACCCGAGCAAGTTCAGGGTGGACAAGAAGCAGAACCGACTCATTTATACCTACCCGCAGGATGGACCCTGGTACGAACTGAAATACATTGCAGACGAGCTGCCGAACTCCCTCGAAGCAGAGATTTCCGGCGGCAACCAACTTATCATGAACTACGAGCAGGCACAGGAATTGTTCGGTATCAAGTTTCGGCGCTGGTTGGGAATCTTCAACCTCTAATACTTATGGCAGGTTCTTTTCTGAGCCTGCCTTTTTATTTCGCAAAGATAGTTGCCCATTCGTGCGAATTGCGTACTATGAAGTATACAGGCAAGCGGTACTGCCGCTGAAAACGACTATTGCGAGAAAGGAAAGAGCACTATGAACGAGCAAAATTTCGTTGAAGATACGCAGGATTCTACTGAGGATATTCAGTATCAGGCATATGTGGCACTGGTCGAGGATTTCAAAGAATTCATCGATACGACAGTAAAGGCCGGCAAGGATTCCTATAAGCATGTAGACTTGTTCAACGGCAAGCCTTTAGAGGAGTCCGTGACGCATACTGTGCCGCTGGAAGACGACAAGGCACAATTTCTGGCAGCGGCGTGCATGGACTTGGCAAACTCGACTCTGTGGCTGTACTACCACCAGAATAAGTTCAAGGATACGGAGTTCGCCGAGGTCGTCAACAACAACTATCCGAAATATCAGGTCCGAGTACAGCAGGAGATGAACCAAGAGGGAGGACAGTTTTATCTGCGCAGCTGGTATCCGCTGGCTCAGAAGATTTCTAGAGAGTGCCAGCTGAAAGCATACGAGGGCTATAAGCCCAAGGAGCAGATGACTTATGTGAATGTCTATCTGCTCGTCTATGCTGCCATGAAGTCCCTGAAAAACGGGTCTTTGAGCCGTATCATGGCAAACATCGAACATGACTCCGATAAAATCGGGAATCTTGCTTTCTACTTCTTCACCTACATCCTCGAAGTGTTAGAGAGACCTCTCGGATAAAAGAATTGCCCTGCACATGCCGTTTTGGTGTGTGCAGGGCTCTTTTTGTTTGTAAGAAATGGCACTACTTACTTTTTCGCAGCTACTTCAACCTACCCAAAAAAATTACAAGTGCTCCTTGCACATCCGTGCGGCTTGAGGTATACTATTTACGGAATCAAAAAGAAATATCTTTTGCGAGGACTCCGCTACTGGCGCAGTTCTCGTTTTCTTTTTGCCTGGATTTCGCAGAGCCGTAGAGCACCAGCACTGCAGGCCGCCTGCCGCCAGCCAGCAGGGTACACACCGGAAACACAGCAGAGAGGTTCCGGTGTGGATGCCGGTGCGGGACAATGCTTGTTCAGAACGGAAAACGAAAAATGCTGCCGCCTAGATAATAGGTAGCAGCATTGTATTTTGTCTAGGATAGTCAGAGACTATAGGTTAAGTATCAGACGCGGACGCCCATCTCGTCAGCCTTGTCATCCTCGACAACCAGATAGTAGTACACGTCACCGAACTCTAAGCCCAACTCATCGGCATACTTTTTCAGAGTGTCAGAGAACACTTTCAGGTTAAAGCCATTGCCGGGATGCTCTTTCTGCCATGCTTCGATTTTCCGCTTCGATGCGGCAACACAGGGTCTATCTTCCTTGTCGTCATCGTCAAAGGTGAATCCGTCTACCAGACGGCGGGAAGTATCGTCCGAAGCCTCATTCTGGATGACATAGGCGACGATAGCGGCTTTGCTGTTATAGTCCGAGTTCTCCGCAAAGAAGTCCTCGATGTCGCCATGCCGTACAACAACATTCTCGTAGAAATCCTTGATTTCGCTGTCGGCGTACTCGTTCGTCATGACCTTCTTATGGTTTTTAAGGAACTTGATGAAGGTCTCGTCGCTCAGGTTGTCAGCATAGAATCCGAGTGCATCCACACGAACTTTCACAAGACTGGTCAGGAACTTCTCCATTTTCGCAAAGACATGCTTTGCTGTAAATGCCTTCTTCAGGTTTATGGTATAGTAGAATACCGGGAAGTCTTTAATATCTACACCGCTTTCCCTGAAATTTTCTCCCACTTTGTCGATAGCCTTGCGCAAAAAGGGTGCATACTTGTACAGTGCATCGACATCGGTGATGTAGTCGGTAATGTACAACTCATTGTTTTTGCTGTAGTGTCCCAAGAGCCCGACGGCCACAGAAAGGCGGATGCCACGCTGAAAATTTGTCAAATCGAAAGTAACGGGGTAAATGACATTCGCAACAGTACCGTCCTCAGAATACTCGACGGGAGCCGAGCAGCGATGAATACCGAAAAGGTCATAGCCGTCCTTGTAGATGCCAATGTACTGATTCTCGAGGATGACCAGATTATACAGCGGCAACGCCATCGGAATCTGCGCTTTCAGGAATTCAAGGAAATAATTGACATTCTCGTGAATCCATGTGTAGTCGTCCACGGTTTCGATGCGTTTCTTAGACTCCACGACATCATCACCCGGAAGCGGCTCATAACCACATGCCTGACGAAGCTCGTTTTCCGTCACGGCATCCGTTGCCTTGGCGATTTTCTTCAAGGTAACCTCGGTAGGCTGAGACTGTGTTTTGCCGTTCGCAAGACGGTTCACATATACGCGGCCGAGATGCGATGTCTGGGAAAACTGCTCCTGTGTCCGCGTACCGATGGCTTTCTTGACGAGCGCCGCCAGCTTATCGGGGTCATATCCCGCATTCTCCTTATCATTATGCTCGGAACTGTCATCCTTGTTCAGCCAGCCGTCAAGAATCGAATAACCGATATCATGCAAGGAAGCATATACATGTCCGTCTAAGTCTTTGGAGGGGGACGGCATGTGTGCGTTGTCTTCAAGGCACTCCACCTTTTTGCACAGGTGTGCGCACTCGCTGGCAACAAGAATGTACGGCGCATTCAACTCTTTTAGCCTTGGAATGCGGTCGTTGCTGTCGCGGAGCAGTTTTGCCAGATATACAATATCTGAAAGCTGGTCAGGAGCCATCTTCTTGAAAACATCTGCACCGAGTTCGATTTCAGTGATGACAGGTAGAGTAACAGAGGCATCGATGTCTTTGGCGTATTGCAGGATAGCATCGACGACAAAGTAGTAGCTATCATATGCCTTGTAATCGATATGGACAATGGTATCCGTTTTCTTTATTGGGACAATCGTACCTTTGCCATCTTTAACTCCATAGAAAGCCGAAACGGATAGAAAATCGTCAAGGACCTTCTCATCAACATGCAATGCCTTGGCAACCATCGGCAGCTGCTTGCGAAGCAGGACAGGGGCGTTCAGCTTGACAGAAAACATATAGCGGCTCCTTTCGCGTGTATCATTTTGTAGCTTTGTGTATTATTCTGTAACTATTATACAGGGAGGCAAATAGAATTGCAATAAGAAAAACAACAAAAAGATACAAAAAAATACACGAGGATACAAGAACGAATGGCGCGGGAAGGGGTTCGCCTTGTTTCCGTTCTGGACGAAGCAGTTTGGGATAGGCAACGCGCTGGGAATTCAGCTGCTGCCGCTCGGTAGGGTGCTAACGGGCTGCAGAAAGGAAGGATACAAGCCCGGTGACTGAAAATTTACGTGTTCGGTGCATGGCAGTTGCACATTCGTGCGAATTGGATACAATGGAGAATATAAGGTGATTTAGTATGTATGCCGCAGGGATTCGTTCTCTGCGGCTTGATTTTTCTCGAAAAGAGGTACAAAAGATGCGAAATCGGAAGAAAGCCCAGAAGGTAGCTTCGCTTGTCATGGCGGTCATGATGACTTTGACCTTGGTGCTGGGTACGGTGGTGCCGGTCGTTTTGCAGACGGCAGCAGTTTTCTAAAATCTCATAGTTTGTTCTAGCCCCGCGTGGATGAAATGTCTGCGCGGGGCTTTTTTGTTTTTGTGGAGGAAATCATGGCGGAAAAGAAGCGGCAATATTCACGAGCGCTCGCACAGAAACGGTGTCTGGAAGCGATTGAGCGGGCCATTCTCATCAATAAGAGCGAGGCGGAAAGACCTTTCGTGTTTCAGGTACAGGAATTGGTCGTGTTCGGACCTCTGGTCGATACCGATGCACCCACAGTCCACGGGGTAGATATCCTTGCAACTACGGCGCGGCATCACAGATACCGGAATCGGGACGACGCATTTCACAGCGACAGCGAGGATTTTATCAATAAGTACGCTCCGTTCAGAATCTGTTCGTGGCGGTTCCGGGAAGAGTTCCCGGAAAAGGATATGCTGAACTACCTCAAAGGCCGGCACATGGGTATCGTGACGATGTACGGGCAGCAGGACAGGACCTTGCTCGACGAGGGCAGATTCTTCACCATCATCCGTGACGGCAAGGTTCAGGCTGACCAACTGGATGCTTTGAAGGAACTGTTCCGAGGTAAAGCATGAGCACCGTTACGCTGATGCAGGGAGACTGCTGCGAGAAACTGAACGGGATTCCGGCAAATTCCGTAAATCTCGTCTTAGCGGACCCGCCCTACGGTATTACGCATCAGGCTTGGGATACGGTATTGCCGTTTGAGGATTTCATCATGAAGGACGGGAAGCGACTAAGCCTGACAGAGTTTCTTCTTTCCTGCTACAAGGCGGGAATTTCCTATGCTGATGCAATGTCCGATTGGACCCAAAACAAACAGCAGGGGATTTGGAAGCAGCTGGATAGAATCCTGACCGAAAACGGCGCAGTGATTCTTTTCTCGGCGGGGGCGTACACCAAGACCCTGATGGATGGCAAGACCATTCCGTGGCGGTATAACCTCATCTGGCAGAAAACGTCTCCGGTAGGATTCCTCAACGCGAACCGGATGCCGCTGCGAGCACATGAAGACATTCTGGTGTTTTACAAAAAGCTGCCAACCTACAACCCTCAGAAGACCTCAGGGCATCCAAGGAAAGTCTCAACGGCGGAGCATAAGCGGAACTCCAAGATGACTGAGGATTACGGGAAATACAAGGCAAAGAGCTACGACAGCACCGAGAGATTTCCCACGAGCGTTTTGACATTTGCCACTGATAAGCAGAAATGCGCGGCGCATGGAACACAGAAACCCGTGGCGTTGTGTGAGTGGCTCATCAGAAGTTACACGAATGAGGGCGATACGGTCCTTGATTTTTGTATGGGAAGCGGCTCGACCGGCGTGGCGGCAATGAATACGAATAGAAACTTTATCGGCATCGAAAAGGATGCCGATTTTTTTGTTGTTGCGAAAGAGCGAATCGCTGATGCGGCGCAAAGCCGTTGAAGATAACGCTATTTGTTTTCGCACAGCGAACAATAAAAAGCATCTTAAACACACGCGTGCGTTCGATAAATGAGCGCGTGTGTTTTTTGTGCATTCCGCGCATTTAACGCTCATTTTTTGTAAATAAGTATCCGATGCGGAGCGATTCTGCATCGGTTTTTATAGGACCAAAAATGAATAAGAACAAAGTATACACGCATGTTTCGCTGTTTTCCGGTGCAGGGGGACTTGATATCGGCTTAGAGCAGGCGGGGTTTCATACGGTATGGGCGAACGACTTCAATCATGATGCCTGCGAGACCCATAGGCTGTGGAGCAATGCTACGGTGGTAGAAGGCGATATCGGCAAAGTGGACTACGATACCATCCCGGATTGTGATATGGCTTCTTTCGGATTTCCGTGCCAGGGCTTCAGTTTATCGGGACCAAGGGAAATCGACGATAGCCGGAATGTACTCTACCGGCATTGCGTCAAGTTGGTCGAGAAGAAGCAACCAAAGCTGTTTCTTGCTGAGAATGTCAAAGGTTTGCTTACGCTTGGCGGCGGAAAAATCAAGGACGCTATCATCGCGGATTTCGAGAGCAAGGGATATGTGGTGTCTATCAACCTTGTCAATGCTGCGGACTATCATGTCCCGGAAGATAGACAGCGAATCCTCCTTGTGGGTATCCGAAAAGACCTTGCTGAGAAGTATGGCGTAGAGTTCAAGGTCCCTGCACCGTTTCCTGACCGCATCAGTATCCGGCAGGCATTAGAGGGTTTAGCCCCGGCGATGGACGATGAAATCTGCAAAGAAGCCTACTCCTCGCGCTACATGTCCCGGAACCGGAAACGCGGATGGGACAGCGTATCGTTTACGATTCCCGCGATGGCAAAGCAAGTGCCTCTCTGGCCTGGGTCGCTTGACATGGTGAAGGCCGGCAAAGACCTTTGGCAGTTCGGTGAGGAAGGTAGTACCAGACGGCTGTCCTATAGAGAAGCAGCCGCTATCCAGACATTCCCGAAAGATATGGTCTTTTGCGGGAATCTGACGAGCAAGTATAAGCAAATCGGGAATGCAGTACCTTGTGAACTCGCAAGAGTCGTGGGAACGGAACTGTACCGTATTCTGAATGAAATTGAAGAGCAAGAAAGTCATTGTCCGGCATGAGTGATTCGTGCCGGATTTTTTATTGGAGTCATCATGCCAGAGACAAGAAAATATACCGTTGCTGACCTGTTCGCGGGTGTAGGTGGATTGAGTTACGGGTTTTCAAGAAACGACCGCTTTGAAATCATCTTGGCAAACGAGATGCAAAAGGATATAGCGAAAGCATATACCCTAAACCACCCTTCGGTCAATATGCTGCAAGGAGACATCAAAGATTTGTCCGAAGATGTCCTCCGTCAAATGATAGGAAACCGGACAGTTGATGTCGTAGTCGGTGGTCCGCCGTGTCAGTCGTACTCTACGCTCGGTAAACGCCAAATGGATGCGCGGGCAAATCTTTTCATGGAATACAAGCGCGTTCTCTGTATCCTACATCCAAGAGCCTTCCTGTTCGAGAATGTCAAAGGCATTCTGAGCATGGATAAAGGAGCCCTGTTTGAGCATGTCCGCAAGGAATTCGAGGATATAGGGTACAGCCTCCAATACAAAATCCTCAATGCCGTAGACTACGGTGTACCGCAGCTGCGAGAACGGGTCATTCTAGTTGGGTTCTTGGGTGAGAATCCCTTTCAGTACCCGGGACCGACACACGGAGAAGGACTACTGCCGTATGTGACGCTGCATGATGCTCTCAAAGACTTGCCTGCGCTCTCGTGCGGGGAGAAAAACACCGTGTATGCCGCTCCTCCCGATAACGATTTTCTTTCATGGGCCCGGCAGGGTGGCTCCGATACGCTCACGGAGCATAAAGCCCCGAACAACAGTGCCCATCTCCGTAGAATCATGGCGGCGCTCAAAGACGGGCAGGGCAAGGATGATTTGCCGGAAGAACTCAGACCTAAAAGTGGGTTCAAGAACACCTATGCGAAACTCTGGTGGGAAAAGCCCGCCACTACCATCACACGGAACTTTGCCTGTCCGTCCTCATCAAGATGCATCCATCCGAGAGATTCAAGGGCACTCACGATACGAGAAGGAGCACGGTTGCAGAGTTTTCCGGACAACTACCAGTTTTACGGCTCGGATTGCCTGAAACGCTTAGAAATCGGCAACGCCGTCCCGCCGCTGCTTTCGGTGGCATTGGCTGAACAGATGCTGAAAGCACTTGATACAGAAAAATAACATTCCTACAGATTCTCGGCACTAAATAGCCGGGAGCGAGGGCTTTACATGAATAATAAAAACGCAGAGTGGCAACGCGAATTCTACTTGACGCATGACAAGTACCGGATGCAGGGACAGGGGACGGATTGCTATAAGGTCGTCAAGGGTCTTACTCGTATCCTGCAGCTGCCTACCATTGCGAAACTCACGACAGACAATGAATCGGTCATCGGTGATTTCCGGCTGAATCATGGCGAATATGGGCTTGAACCCTACGATGAATACGCTATCAAGGTAGATGATACCTACGGTGCGTCATTCTATATCCTTGTCCATAGAAAGGCGGATACGACCTTCCTATGTCCGATTCTCGTGGGCTTTGAGGGCGAGAACACCTGTGCTATGGTCAAGCCTACCGATAACTGGCGGATGCGGGAAATGACGGCATTTGTCGAGCTGAGAAGGGCTGAGAAGGAATTCGGCGTGGACGGGCTGATGATGGCAGTGAACACCCGGAATGGGGTATACGGCTACCTTTCCGTTCTGAACGAGTCTGGCAACCTGCTGGAACGGTGGCTGCGAACCGAGCGCGATTCCCTGCATATACGGAACTCTGTGACGGCTCCGAGCTCAGCGGCGCTGATACTGCAAATCTGGCTGCATACGATATGTCTCTGGAAACGGCGGTGTCTGAGTCGGAAAGTCGAGCAGCGCATCGTACACGCAAACGGGGAGCAGGAAACGGTCGGGGATGTCAGAGAATGCCTGAACACCTCCAAGCAGACCATCGTAGACCTTAAAAAGGGCATCGTTGTCTATGTGAATGACGGTGCCGGGAAACGGGCGTTTGCCGGGTTCTGTGTGCTCCAATCTGAGCGCTGCGGGCATTTCCGGCACATGCAAAGCGGCAGGGTCGTCTATGTCCGACCTACGACCGTTCACTACAAGAAGCTGAACCACAACAAGGCTATCAGTCAGACTGCCAAGACGGTAATCTATCGGAACACGGAAGATTTCCTGCGCGAGAAATCTTATCTCGAAAACGATGTGCTCATGATGCTCAAATGCAACGGTATCGAGTATCAGCGAGAAAAGATGTTCCCGTGGATGGGGAAGAAGCGTCTGGATTTCTTCCTGCCGGGCAAGAACATTGCTATTGAGTGTCAGGGTGTGCAGCACTTTTACCCCTATGGCAGCGATGACAGGGATTTTGAGGCACGAAAGCAGCGGGATACGGACAAGTACAACGAATGTACCGGCAATGGCGTGCAGGTTCTTTATTATATGAGTGACTTGATTCCGCTGCCGAAAGAGATGGCAGGGAAATACCGCTATGTGACCAGCCTCGATGAGTTACTGGCAATTTTGACGACAAATGATTGATTTTGAAACCTCCGATGTTATGGCATCGGGGGTTTTGTTTTTTGGAGGATACTATGAGTAAGGGAATGTAACCAAGAAGGCAGGCATCATTCCTTGAAGCAAAGGCGGGCATACCGCCGACAACAACCTGCAGATGCTGTGTAAAAAGTGCAATGCGGCGAAGTCGGATAAGTGACGTACTTTCATCCCTTACAAAGGGACTCCTTCAATAAAATGGCGAATTATCGATGTAGTCGTAAGAAGGGAAACACGATGAAATTAGACACACTGCTAGAGGCGATAAAAGTTGCAATCGAACACATTGCAGATAAGATAACTGTAAACGGAGTCATTTTTTCGGCATCTTTCGGATTTGCATTGTATGGTTTTTGGGGGCACAGCAAAATTTCTCTGTGTATAGGTTGTGCCACATGCGTGCTTTTTTCTATCAACATTATATTTACCCACAGAAAGAGTATCGTTGATTGGTATGTGAGAAAGGAAAACAAACGTTGGATAAAGAAAAATGGGAACCGCATAATAGAAAAGCAAACAAAAGAAGCAAAAGTAGTTATGAATACTATTTACTCCAATTACCCGAACGCAATCTTATTAGAATCAAACTGCCCACCTGTAAAAGAACTGGAATTACTAAAAATAATATATCCAGCAATAGGGGGAGTTTGCCTATACGATGGACGAGTTCCAAAACAATATTATTACCTTAACACATGGGCAAAAGATATAATTGACGATAATAAAAAGAAAAAGAGAACCACAAAAAAGTGATAAAATTTGTGCTACATTACTCTGACCGCAAATCATACACAGCCAGCGAGATGAAAGACAATGTTTAACCCTAAGATAACCACCCACCAGAGCACTCACTGAAACGAAGTGGCTTACTCCGGAACCGTGACCACTGTCACCCACGAGACCATCGTGGTCCTTATTCAGCACTCGACGCTGAGGAAGATGTCTTGAACCAACTCCAATACATCCGTCCAGAGCATCTTCATCCTCACAAAGGACTTTGGTAACTGGGACATTGACTGAATTATTAAGATTGGTCTTGAGTAATTCACGAAGCGTGGTATAATAGGACTATCACAAAAGGTTTTGAGCCTCCCATCTTAATCAGTAGCATGCTGACTGCGGTGGGAGGCTTTCGTTTTAAATAAGAAATGAAGGTGATAATCGTGATTGAATCTGAAAAGCAGTTGATTCGCAGATTTCAAACAGAACCATCGAAAGGGATTTGCTTACTTTGTGGCACAAGTGAAGAAATAGAGTTGTGCAATATTATCCAAAGCGGAGATTTTTGGAAAGAATGGGTAGATGCTTCCGCACATGATGCGCCGCCTCCAGATTTTTACTCAAACAAATACGGCTTAATGATGGATGTCATGAAAATTGATGACAACACAAGGAAAACAAAAAAGGGAAAATTGCGAAACCCAAGAGCAGAGTTGGAAAACAAACTGTTTAGGGAATTAAAAGAAAGCGGTGTTGTTACTGATGAAACGCCCGATGTCCTGATAAATGCTGTAACAGATTTGCCAACAATGGAAGACCATCAATTCAAATGGTACTTTGATTCGTTCAAAAGAGTTATTTTGGGACACAACGCTAAAATACCTCTATACCAAAGCAATCACAAAAACTTCAAAACGGTGTTTTTTGTGTTTGATGAATCCGTTGCATACGCTCAACTTTATGCAGGTCAAACCTACTGCGTACCTAAAAAAGGGCAGAACTTTGCACTCAGCTCAGGTCAATTACATTTCTATGCTCATGATGAGGAGTTTCAGGGCATTTTAAAAAAGTGTAACGCAGATTATGTTGTTTGGTATGCTCCGTATAAATACTATGATAAACTGTCCGTTAATCGCAAAATGTTACAGCCTATCTATAGGGCGGCAATTATTGATGTAGAAGGGCTGAGAAATAGCAATGGCACCTCGAAAAAATATTTGCACGGTCTGATGGTAAGCGCAGAAGAATAACCATAAATATCTCCTCATTATTGGTTCAAGATTGTAATTTATAACATGAGATGATATAATAAATTAAAACTGTGTCATAACGTTTGATTATATTTAACGGCGGAGTTCCAATACCCCAAAATAACAATGACCCAAACAAATCCCATGACGAAAGGAGCCATACCATGTCCACCCTCAAAAACGGCGAGTTCGGTATCGACTTGGACAAGGAGAAAATTCTCTGGACCGACAGAAAACGCCACACCATCTTTTCTCTGCCGCTGTCCTTTACGAAGTACACCCTGACCGAGACCAAACTCATCATCCAGCGTGGCTGCTTTAACCTGCGCGAGGATGAAATTCAGCTGTACCGCGTCCGGGACATCGCGTTCAAGCAGAACTTCTATGAACGCCTGTGCCGGGTCGGCAGCATCCATCTCTGCTCCACGGATGCTATGACACCGGAAATCGACATCCGCCGTATCAAGAACCCGCGCGATGTCAAGGAAGTGCTTTCTAAGACCATCGAGGCTTGCCGGAAAGCAAACGGTATCCGTACTTCGGAAATCATCGGGGACCATGGTCGCTTTCCCGAGCCTAACCCGCATGGTATGCCGCCTGAACCTTGCCACGAACATCCCCATGACTAATAATAGCCCGTACAGATTCAGTTCTGTGCGGGCTATTTTTTGTTTCCAAAAAATTTCGGAAAATCCGACCTGGCCGGATTTCAGGGTAGTAGGGTGGTTGACCGACTATGCGAACGGCCTAGAATTGAAAGTGTAGCAAGCACACACATCAATACAAAGGAGAACATATTATGGAAACTAACATCCTGAAATTTGAGCTCACCGCTACTCGTCATTTAGGCGACAACACACCAGACACCATTACTATTTCTATCGGCATTCCTGTTGAGGCTAATGACGAAGCGGTTATCGATGCACTGAACAACGATGAACTGGTTGCGAATGCTGTCGGCGTATTGTACGACCTTGCGGCCTATATACGCCCGCAGTGGCTGGATGGCGAGGACACCGGCATGAGCCTCGAAGTTTATTTCGGTGACAGCATATGTCAGACCCGCAATGGCTTCGTGACGATGGATAAGAAAGGGTACAGTTTCGACCTCGAAGATTAAGCTGAGCCAATTAGAAGTCTTGCCTGCATCAGCGGGTGAGACTCTTTTTTGCTGTGTAGCTGCAAAACAAAGTTGACGACCCGTGCGACCAGCATACAATAGAATATGCCAAACAGCGTTTGTGACGCTGCTTCGGTAAAGACGAATAGGGTCCAGAGCCGACTTTAAATGCTCACTGCGAAGAAAGACCTGCCTGCGGCTAACAGGCTGGTCTTTTCTTTTTGCGGGCGTTTTTTGCTTTGCCAAAAATGTATCTAATCCGTGAACATATAGCGTTCATCGTTGTATCCAATACAACTTCGTGGTATAATGCAAGTATCGAAACAAGAAAAACATTCCGTATCATCGAAGATATTTCAGAGGCATGTCTATGAAGCGATTCCTCTCGTTCATCCACAAAGCACTCTTTCTTTTGGCTATCGCAGCCATTTCTGTGGCGTTCGAGGGATGCAGTGAAGTGGCGGACAAGACGATTGACGGCATCAAGGACCTGCCTGCGCAAATCATTCGGATGGCAACTCCTGAGATTGCCGAAACGGTGGGTTCGGAGAAAAACATGACGCCTGAGACCGCAGCCACGGAATACAACTACATATACTTCCGGTACAATAATCAGTGGGTGACGAACAAACTCATCAGCTACGAGGTAGTCGATGACGGGCAGAATATAAAGTTTACCGTAGAAGGTAACAGTGTAGCCAGTTATTATACCAGCATGGCAAATGTCGTGCTCATGCACAAAGACGAAAACAACACACGCACACAGAATATATACGAAAAACTGGCGGAGGAGACAACCTATGGCTGATGCACAACGAGGACAGTTTGTAATTGATTGCAAAAGCGGAGAAGCGGCCGGCATTATTTATGGCTTGGTGCATGATAAGACTCTGTTCCGCCCGGAACTTGACCTTGCAAATGCGCATCCGAAGGAGTTCGATAACGAGCATATTTTCCCACTCGACATGTTCATTAACAGCGATTATATGCTTAAACTCAGCAGGGAAGAGTTTGCAAAAGAATTAAAGCGGCTGTTCGATGAAGATAAAATCGGATATGCTCAGGTGGTTGTCGCTACTGACATCCATGATATGCATCGCATCGTGGTCCTGACAGACCCCACACAGAAGGATAAACTGAGTCGAATAGCTGTATCTCTGTTCGGCGTACCGAAAAGGGAAGCAAGACGAATTATCGCCAAGTATCAGGCTCAGTAAAAGGCGAGGAGGATAAAGGCATGCTGGCAAATATCGCAGTTTTACGAACTGTTAAAGCAAATGTAAATGAAGCGATTATGGTTGCGTTGCCCTCGATTTTGTTCGAGAGTTCGCACGACAAAAAAGATACACAGAAATACTATCTGCAGGGTCCTGCGGCTGAATATATTCCTGTTGAGATACCGGATACTTATGCCAAGAAATTCTCCAAGTGCGCTACGGCATTGGCGATGCAGCTTGTCCTTCTCAGCAACAAGACGAAAGGCTTCTTTGGTCCTGAAATCTGCAATGTGGAGGGCAAAGATATCCAGACTGCCCGGAGCATCATAAACTCCATCATGGGCGAGAGACAGGCAAGGTTTTATAGCGCAAAGCTGAACGATGAAGTGTATGATACGCAATATGCGGTCAGCGAATATGCGGTTGAGAATTGGGCAGACGACATTGTGCCGCCCGTTGTCATCAACAGCTGCATCTGGGCTATCGTGGCAAATACCGCAGCAGAGATGCAGAAGGACAACCGTTTCCTGCGCAGAAAGGAAATCTGCGATACCGAGTTTTTTGAAATCGCGACCCGCATTTACAATGAGTTGCTGGGGTTTGCAGCGAGAAAATACGAAATCTTAGACATTGGTGAATGACTATGAGTGTCAACCTTATTGAGGGCAATATCTTAACACCGCCGACTCGTAACGAGAATACTATCATCTGCCATCAGGTGAACTGTCGTGCCGCAATGGGTGCGGGTCTTGCCAGACAGATTCGGGATAAGTGGCCCGTCGTGTTCGACGAATATGTGAAAGTTTGCAGTCCAAAAAAACTCGGTGACTTTCAGGTGATTCAGGTCGCCCCGCAGCTATATGTCGCCAACCTGTTCGGGCAATCAAGCTTTGGCAGAGATAAGCGTCAGACGAACTACGCGGCGCTGGGAACGGCTCTTTTCAGAGTAATGAAAGAACACCCTGACGCAACTTTCCGCGTTCCTTACGGTCTCGGCTGCGGGTTGGCAGGCGGAAACTGGGTGACAGTGCTGAATCTCATTGAAGAAGCCGCCAATGCTTGGAATGTGAACGTTGAGATTTGGGTGCTGCCCAAAAAGTAAAGGATTAGCATGTACAATACCAACTACAAATGCGTCAAGCCGTTCGGTGTATGGCTTGATGCCATCGGTCAAGATGGCAAGAAAATTCCATATCGGGTAAAGCGCGGGACCATCTGGCGCTTGGAATGGTGCGGCGGCGAGCAGAACTTCAAGGAACTTTCAGGTCCGGATAAGATGCACATTGCGCTGCCGGATGAATATATTGAACAACATTTCAAAAAGGTGTAAGTATGGGTAACTATTGCCCATATACGAACGGAAAGGTCGTTTACTTGAAATGTCTGGAGTGCGAAGACAAAATCTGTGAAAAGGGTTGGTTCTTTTGCGGGCTAGGCGGAACGCCCATGTCAATGACAAAATCCCGCAAGCAGATGTCGGAATACCTCGACAGAATGCTGGCAAAACGGGAAAAGGTCGTCATTGTAGCAGAATCCGGTAAGAAGATGGCTACTTTGGCAGCTATGTACGCCAGCGAGCGTGGATACTCTTTCATACCTGTTGCAAATGATGATTTGCCCACATACCTCGCCAAACAGCAGCAAAAAGGATGTGTAGTGTTTGATGGAGCCGAAAACGAACGAGAAATCGAAAACACCTGTCGTGAGCTGCGCATACCGCTGCGGCACTGTAAATTGGAAGGAGCGTAAAACTATGATGTACCAGAAACTGGTTCGGGATAATATCCCGGCAATCATTGAGAAGAACGGGGAGACCTGTGTTAGGCGCACGCTGTCTGACAAAGAGTACGAGGACGCTCTGACGAACAAACTGCAGGAAGAGGTCGCCGAACTGCTGGAAGCCTACACTGCCAAGGAGCGGAGTGCTCTTGACTGCGCGGAAGAAATGGCAGATGTGATGGAGGTCCTGTACGCTATGGGCAAGACCTGCGCTATTTCCAAGAGGGAAGTGGAACAGGTCAGAAGCCAGAAGGCAGCAGAGAAGGGGACTTTCTCCAAGAAAATCTTCTTGGTTTCGACTGAGAAGTGAGAGGAGCGGTTTGTGACGCAGCAAGACGCAGTGCGGTTAATCAGAAAACTGATTTTTGCCAAAAACAGTCAGGATTCTACGCATTTTTACCGGTGTGTGGACGAAATTGCACAAACCTTGGACGAGCAAGGCGACAAAGAAGGCGCTCGTGCTATCCGCAGCACCTCCCGTGATGGCTATGTGAAATCGTACTACGAGGCAAGTCGGCAAACACAGCCTCTCGGTAGCCCCTTTGTCAGCTATAAAACTGCGTTCGTCATCGACAACAAGGATATAGCGTTGTGGCACGCAAAGAACGACAATCCGCCGATGCAAGTTCGACACATTTTAGAGTACGTCGAAAACGGGGAAATGGTCGGAAAAGATGTGCTGGAATACGATGCGAACACAGACAAGTGGCATCGTGTTGAGGCGGAATGTATCAAGTTTGTATAGGAACACTACATCCCCCATGCTCCTCTAACCTCTTTCTGCTGGCGGTTAACAGATAAAATAAAATATACAAACAGCGATTTTTATCCACAGCCTCTTGCACATTCGTGCGAACTGCATACAATCTAAATTATAGACTAAAAACTGTACCCTGGCGGCTGTTTAGTGGCTGTCAGGGTCTTTTTGTTGCCTGCCATTCTAGTATTCGGAGGGATTACAATGACGCTCAAAGACTTGTCCAGCGAACAGCAGGACCTTGTACGGCTGGCGCTTGACGGGAAAAACGTGTTGTGCGATGCCTGTATCGGAAGCGGTAAGACATCCACCATCAATGTCTTGTGCAACGAGTTTGATTCCTCTAAGGAAATTCTGTACCTGACCTATAACCGGCTTTTGAAACTCGATGCACAGGAAAAGATTCTGAACGATAATGTCACGGTCCAGAACTATCATGGATTTGCCTCTAAAATCCTGTACCGGCGCGGCATCAAGAATGTCGGACAGGGCGAGCAGATTGGGATGGTTTTGAAGAAGCGCGTTCCTGTCGGGCACTTTGATGTGCTTATCATCGACGAGTATCAGGACATCAACGAGGAAATCTCGAAGATGCTCGAATACATCAAGGAATCGAACCCCGGTCTTCAAATCATCGCGGTCGGGGACATGAAGCAGAAAATCTATGACCAGACCTCGCTGGATATCTGGTCGTTCATCCATAAGTTCTTAGGCAAGCACACGCAGGTCAATTTCACGCAATGTTTCCGCCTGTCCAATGACCTTGCACAGCGGCTCGGAAATATCTGGGGCAAGGATATCAACGGCGTGAACAAGAACTGTAAGGTATCGACCATGTCCCGCGAGCAGGTGGTAGACTATCTGGATACCAAGAACCCGAAGGATGTCCTGTGTCTCGGTGCCAGAACGGGGTCTATGGTAAAGGTTCTGAATGAACTAGAAGCAAGACCCGGCAACCTCTATGACAAGAACCATGTATATGCCAGCATCAAGGAACCAGACGGCGAAAAGCATGTAGCACCCGGCGCAGATGTCGGTATCTTTACGACCTTTGACGGCAGTAAAGGCATGGAGCGCCCTATTTGCGTTGTCTTTGATTTCACGGAATCCTACTGGTGCTCCCGTGTATTTCAGCCTATGGCGCGGTATGAGATTCTGAGAAACCTTTTCTGCGTTGCGGCGAGTCGCGGTAAGGATGAGGTCATCTTTGTAGAGCCTCCGAAAAAAGAGGACAGATTTGGGCTGGTCAGCGATAAGACCCTGATGACTCCCGTCAAGATGAATCAGGAGTTCAATACAAAGTTCGATATCTCTGAAATGTTCGATTTCAAGTTCGATGAGGATGTAGAGCACTGCTACCAGCTTATCAATACGACGCCGGTCTTCCATAAAGATGTACATGAAATCGAAATCAAGCATTCGGATGCGATGATTGACTTGGCTCCCTGCATCGGCATCTACCAGCAGGCGAACTTCTTCGACTACTACGATATCGACAGCGCGATTGCCTTCTACATGTACCTGCATAACGACAAAAAGGTAGCGCTGCCTGCCAGCTGGAAATCCGTGGAGGAGAAGGTGCTGTTCCTGACGATGCTGATGACGAGTCAGGACCGGTATGTAAAACAGGTCGAACTTCCCTTTATTACGAGAGCGCAGGAAACAGACCTGAACAAGCGTCTGTCAATGGTGTTCACTCCCGATGAGTCCGTACAGGAACGCTGTGAGTTGACTGCCATGGTAGATACCAAGGCAAAGAAGAAACTTGTTATCAGCGGCATGGCAGATGTCGTGAAGGACAACAAGGTCTATCTGCTGAAATTCGTGTCTTCGCTCGCGCACAAGCATTTCCTGCAATGTGCCTGCTATATGCTGGCTACCGGGTTAAAGCAGGGTGTTGTCTGGAATATCCGCGATAACATGATGTATGAAATCGAGATTCCGGACCCTGACAAGTTCCTGGACGCGGTAATCACCTGTATCACGAAGCAGGTCTTTGCCAAGGCCGAAAGCTATACGATTTCCAAGGACTATACGCAGGACCTCGATACCATCATCGAGCAAATCATGACCGATGATTCGCTGCCGGAATTCGATGTCGGCGGCAATGTCAGGGAAGAGAAGAAAACGGCTGATGAAGGTATCTCTATCATCCGCCGTGGTGAGCAGTATATCATTGTGGATGCTGCGAACCGTCAAATCATCGATAACAGTGCCATGAACGGCTACGATTCGATTCTCGCTGCCTGTGAGGATTATGTCCGGAAAAATAAGCAGCTGGCAGAGGAATCCATGTCCAAGAAGGAACTGCTCAGCGTTATTGAGGATTGGCTCGACAATCACAGGGATTTCGAAGCAGCTATGTCCAAGACCGAGGTGGATATCAAGCACCATATTGGCGAATACGCGAACTACGCTTCTCTTTCCACCTATGTTGTTCGTAAGATGCTTAAAGACCGTGGTCTTATCATCAATTTCAGCGAACGTCAGCTGTTGAAGGTCTGGAAGGAGCGGAAGAAGAAGGATACGAATACCGTGGAGAATACGCGGTACGAGACCCTTGCCTCTACGCTCGAATCCCTCGTTAAGGCAGGGGTCGATGTCCAGCTTGAAATGCCGGAAGAGGAGAAGGTCGCAAAGCCCGAACCGGACCCGGAAGAAGAAAAGCCTCAATTCGATAAGCGCATCCCCTATACCGTTATTCGTTCGTCCCGGCTCTCTAAGCCCAACGATGTGCGGTATATTGTCGTCAATCTGAACGACAAAGACCAGGTGCTGGACGATGCAAGCGGATACGGATACAAGTCGATTTCTGCCGCACAGAAGGGCTACGGATATAAATGCCGGAATCTCACCAAGTACGGGGAAGTTAAGCACTCGTCAAAGCCCAAAACCAATATCCCGGTCTCACAGAGCCGTCAGCTCTCGTTCGGTGATTTTTGAGAAGGAGGGACTATATGACCTACAGCGAAGCATTCCCTTTATGGGTAGCGGAGGTGTACCGGAACCATGGCTATGAGCCGGATAACTGGTACGGGTCAGAGGTTGCAGAAACGCTGTACAACGAGGCCATGGCGACCTACAACGGTCCTCCCGCCACGATGCGGGACTATATAGAAGCTATCCCGTCTGCGGATGAATTCGCATATTTAGACTATGCCATTGAACGGCTGCACCGCGATAACATCAACCTAAACGCACTTTCCGACAAAGAGCGCTGGGCTTTGATGGATAAAATCGTCGCAGAGTATCCGCAGTACAAGAACACTCGCACATCCCATGCCAAGCAGGTACAGCAGACTTCAATGCAGGCGGCGCTCGATGCCGAGCGTGATGTTCTCTTGCAGGCTGCTCGGCACAATGCGAGCCGGTACAGTGAGGCAGAGGATGCTACAAAAAAATTTGTAATCAAGTAAGGGGGCAGTAACAGAATGGTCAAGATTTACGGCTATAGCGATGATATCGTTTGTATCGAAAATTCTCGATACTTCGAGGATGAAATCGGGTGTATCGATGTTGCCGGAGTCCGGCTTTATTTAGATGACGGCACGATTCTCTTTGTCTGCTTCTCCTCCGGCGTCTGGCGCATTTTCATCGAGCAGGAAGGCTCCGCACCGTACCGGCACAAGGTCTGTCAGGAGACGAATGAGGACGACTACAGCGATGAGTTTTACACCGAAGCTGATGTTGTTCGGCATGAAATTGCATCGGCGAGAAACTGAAGGAAGGTGATATTAGTGAATTTCTCTAAAATTCGTATGATGTTCTTTGATTTCGACGATACCCTTCTCATCCATTATCGGGAACAGAAACTCGACGCGACTGCCGACGCACACCGCGCACGGCTGCTTCGGTATGAGGCGGAGAATCGAGGCGGGTACAAGGTATTCGACAAAATTGGAGAAGCCAATACGCTTGTTAAGCATTTCCTCGAAAGCTACGACGGTATCCCGAAATACTGCATTACTCGCGTGCAGGACAGTATAACCCTGCCGTATAAAAAGCAGTGGCTTGAAATGCACTATCCGGGACAGTTCCTCGATGTTATCGGGACTGCTACCCCGGAACGGAAGACCTCCGTCATGAAACTTCTAACCCAATCTGCCGGTCTGAATGCTGCGCAGGCTTTGTATGTGGATGACTACTATGAAGCCCTCAATGAGGCGGCAAAGGAAGGCTTCACGGTCATGACGGTACAGGAACTCATGCTGCGGCAATATACTGCGGAGCAATAAAAAGCGCTAAACCACGAACAAACTAAGGAGAACTACCATGAAAAAGATTCTGAAATTTCTTGCCGCTGCGGCATTTGCTATCGTTGTGTATCAGCTTGTATCGCTGCACCGCAAACGCCGTAAGATGGTCGAGATTGGTCAGCAGATTTTCCGGTAAGGTCAGATGGCGAAAACTCAGCTGACCCGCGATATCGAGGCTGCGCTCCATGCGTGGCATCCAACCAGCTACGGCGGGTATCGAGCAGATTCGTTTCGGCAAGGGTTCGATGCCTTAGAAGTGCCGGTCGAATGCGGGTCTGTCAAATCCGGATTGGTCGATTTTGTCCGGGTGCAGGAATGCTTTACCACTGAAACCAAATACGGAACCTGTAAACTAGCCTCGCTCATCGAAACGGATACGGATGTTTCGCCTGCTGTGATACAGGGAAAGGCGAAAGCAGCAACCTGCGTCAAGAATATTTCATCGCCGGATTTTTGCAGGGAGCACTGTTCCGAGCGATGGTGCCACTTCCACAAGATGAATCATCTGTATACGCTCGATGCCGTCATCACTTGTGTGGAAATCAAGATTTCCGTGAGCGATTTTCACTCGGCACACGGGCACAATTTCGTCGGGCACTGCAACTACTATGCGATGCCCACAGAGCTATATAAGAAGGTCAAAGGAGAGATACCCGAAGATATTGGCGTCCTGCTCTATTATGACGGTGAGAGTACCTGCGGAATCCGAAAGGCGAAGGAGTGTAAGCCACAAATTCTTTCGGAAAGCACACAAAAATGGCTGATTCTGTCCGTTGCTAAAAGGCTGCCCCGGTTCGACAAGAACTGAGGGCAGCTTTTTTATATTTTATTTATTTTAGAAAGGACAAACTCAAATGCGGCGAACCAAAGCACTGATACTCGTTGCAACATTGGCTGTGCTGACCAGTGTTGCAGCCTGTTCATGGCAAGCGGAACCTCTGCCTGCCGAATCAGCACAATCCGAATCCTCTCTCAGCACCTCTGAATCTGCGACGCAAGAAACAACAGAAGAAGCGCAGAAAATCCCGGACTTATCCCGCGTACCGGAACCGAGCGCGGAACCGTCTGCGCCTTTTGAACCGTCTCCTACACCGCAACCAGAACCGTCCCCGGGTCCGACTCCCGAACCAACGCCTGCGCCGACTTCCGAACCTGCGGCAGCGACCTCTGTCTGGGGTGATGTTGCCCCTGCAGCCTGGGGTCAAGCCTACGGCACGATTACCAGTGACGCGATTGGTCTTAACGCTTCTCTTATCTGGGGCGATGACCAGAGTCTTTTGAATCAACGCGGCGGGGTGTATCAGTATCCCGGTTCTTACCAAGTCGGTGTGACCGGAGGACATCTGCTTTGCGCTCATAATGACAGCGTGTTTTCTCTGCTGCAATATGTCAACATAAGGGATAACTTTGTTGTGGACACCGATTACGGCGAGTACGTGTATTCCGTCACCCTAGCAAACCCCGGCTATGTATCCTCGGATGCGAGCACCGTGATTGCGGATGATGGCACTGTCCTCGTTAATTTCACAGACGGAATCGATAAACTCATCATGTATACCTGCTATCCGTTTGGGTATTACAGCCCAACGAATCAGAGATATGTGGTTCAGGCTGTTTTGCAAGCATGATTGGAGATGTAGTTTAAGGATGCAAAAAAGAAAAATCCGAAAATTCCTGCATTACACAGGAACTGTCTTTATTCCGCTCATCATTGCTATGATGGGCGTTTTGTTTTGGATGAAAGTAATGAACGACATTGAATGGCTCCTTCTTTCCCCGAAACATGTCGCGTTCGGCTGCGTTGCGAGCCTTGGCCTGGTTCTCTGCTGTATTTATGCGGACAGGATGCTGTGCCATGAGGATTCGGATACGGTTTGAATATTGCAGATTCTTGCGATACCAGTAGAATTGAATTGTACGATAGATACCAGATATCTTACAATTCACAATTTCGTTTTTAGCGGACTTGTCCCTTTCTGGGGACGGGCCCGCTTTTTTTGTTTGAAAGGAGAAATAAATATATGCAAACCAAACACGAATTTCTTCGGAGAATTTCTGCGATAATCGCTGTATTCTTCACACTGGCTTTCACAGGCTGCGGTCAGACACCGGAATCTCCGGGAAGCCTTCCTGTATCCGGGGTCGTCTCAGAAACTACCGCACAAAGCGGTCAGGAGACGGCTGGCGTATCGGAAGGCGGCAGCTTTACCATCCATTTTATCGATGTCGGGCAGGCAGATTCCGCCCTCGTTATATGTGATGGGCACTCGATGCTCATTGACGGCGGCAATGCTGATGACTCGAACCTTGTATATTCTGTATTACAGCGCGAAACGGATGGACACTTAGACTATGTCGTAGGAACACACGCCCACGAAGACCACATCGGAGGTCTTTCTGGTGCCTTCGAGGCTGACACAGCCGATGTCACATTCTGTCCTGTGACAGAGTATGACAGCAAGGCATTCCGGAACTTTAAGACTCGTGCGGACGAGAGAGGCGGTGGTATTACCATCCCGGCAGTGGGGGATACATTCACCCTAGGGGAAGCCTCCGTCACCGTTGTGGCTGTCAATTCCGTGCCTGAGGACACGAATAATACTTCCATCGTGATTCGCATTGTCTACGGAGATACATCCTTTCTGTTCACCGGTGATGCCGAGCAGGAAACGGAAGAGAAAATACTCGAAACCGGACAAGACATCGAATCCACAGTCTTAAAGGTCGGGCATCACGGGTCCAGCACCTCCACCTCTCAGGCATTTCTGGATGCCGTGAGCCCTACTTATGCGGTCATATCCTGCGGCAAGGACAACAGCTACGGTCATCCGCACAGCGAGACACTTGCAAAGCTGGCCAGCGCGGGAGTTGAGGTGTTCAGAACGGACGAACTTGGTGATATTTACTGCACCTCTGACGGTTCGGAAGTCACCTTCTCGTATGGGGAGTACCATAAGGACATCGAAACCTCTAGCGCCGAGGTGGAAGAATCGCAGCAACCTGACACGGTAGCTGAGACCTATATCCTGAACACGAATTCTCACAAATTTCACCGCCCTGATTGCTCCTCTGCATCTCAGATAAGCGATGCAAACAGAGAGGAGTATACCGGCACAAGAGAGGAACTTGTCGAACAGGGATATACACCTTGCGGTTACTGCAATCCGTAAATATCCAATCGGCCTCTTATCCATATAAGCCTATTTGAGTAGTACACGGAATGTCCCGCTCTGGACGAACCGGGTTCAGGAACGTGCTCTGGCTGACTCGAAAACGGCAAACGCCGATAAGGTACTAAAACGATAGCAAGTAAATCAGTCGCTGCCTACACAAATGGGCAGCGATTTTTTCTTGCCAAAATGTGCGAACCGAATAGAATGGGTATTGTACGATAGATAACATCCATATCGTAAAGGTATTGTGCCTTTCGTACAATTCACAATTTCGCTTAAAGGGCGGACTTCTCGTTTCTGAGAGGTCCGCCCTTTTTTGCGTCAAAACAAAAAAGGAGTGTAAACACCAATGTTAAGAGTTTTTACAATCGTCGCCAATGAGGTCATTGGCTTATCCGCAACGGAATGCACACTGATGCAATTCAGCTACAATCCGGAGCAAATCCATGACCCAGAAAGCGTCCTGCGCAGTGCTGTCAAAGACTATCTCAATACGGATGAAGGCAAACGACAGCTGGAAATCAACTGTGGCTGCTGGAACTGGGGCGATGTCGATGACATTCCCGGCTCGTTCTTCTTGAACTATGGTCTGGCTAAAATCGCTCCGCCGGATGTGAATGTTGTCGTTGACCGCAACGAGAGTTTCACGGATGACTACGACGATTGCACGGAAGACTAACAGAAAGGGCATGAAAAAAATGCGTATTTATGCCGCAAACAGCGTATTCATAGAAGTTACGCGCCGGTGCAATATGTGCTGTGCGCACTGCTTGCGCGGAGATGCCGAAAGCATCGATATTCAGGAAAAGTACATCGATGCTTTTCTCGACAGCTTTAAGAAGGGAGCTTATATCAGCTCTCTTACCTTTACCGGTGGGGAAATCTCTCTGAATATACCTGCCATCCGCTATACTCTGAAAGCAGTAAAAGAACGAAACATTTCTGTTGGAAACTTCTATATGGTGACCAACGGGAAAGCCGTCGATAAGATGGCAGAACTCGCTTTGGCGAGCCTCGAATGGTGGAATTATTGCGGTCAATAACCCACGACTGAAGTCGCGGGCTTGTGGAAACACGAGTCTGTAATTTCAGATGTGCCCGAAAGGGTGTGTTGACTACCCTATGCGCATTAAGTTGCGCCCTGTTATAAGCGAATAGATAGTTACCGTGTGGCGTTAATCCTAACTACACGCTCTAAGACAACACATCACGTAAAGCTGAGGCAAAGCCGACAGGTGTGGCTGCATCAAACCGCTTATGACATTGGGGAAGGGTTCCAACTCCTCTCCGGAGGAGAGGACAGCTTATCATTAGCTGTCACACTAATAGAAAGGAGCATGGCATCATGCAATATGTGTATGTTCTTAACAAACACGGCGAGCCTTTGATGCCGTGTTCCCCACGCAAGGCTCGCTTATTGTTAAAGCAGAAAAAAGCATATGTTATAAAACGCACACCGTTTACAGTCAAACTCCTGTATGGAAGTGCAGGATACAAACAACCTGTTACTTTGGGCGTAGATGCAGGCAGCAAACATATCGGCATATCTGCCACCACGGAAAAGTACGAACTCTATCGTGAAGAAGCAACTCCACGCAACGATGTGGTTGATTTGCTTTCTGCACGCCGTGCTTTCAGACGCAGCAGACGAAACCGTAAAACCCGTTATCGTGCGCCACGTTTTGATAATCGTGTACACAGCAAACACGAGGGTTGGTTGGCACCATCGGTAGAGGTCAAGATTCGGGAACACATTACGCTTATCAAGCGTGTGTGCCGTATCTTGCCTATTACGCTCGTCAGAGTGGAAACAGCAGAGTTTGACACACAACGTTTAAAAGCGATGCTGGAAGGTAAACCTCTGCCGGTAGGCACAGATTACCAGCTTGGTGAGATGTACGATGAGTACAATGTACGCCAGTATGTGTTAAAGCGTGACAATTATACGTGCCAGTGCTGCGGTGCGCATCCAACAAAAACAAAAGCTGTAAAGCTACATGTGCATCACATTGAGACTCGTAGAACGGGTGGCAATGCTCCTAATAACCTGATTACGCTTTGTACAGTTTGCCATAAGGCTCTGCACGCTGAAAAGGTAACGCTTGACGGCAAAAAGCGGGGCAAACCTCTCAAAGATGCAGCCTTTATGGGTATTATGCGCAAGACACTTATGGAGCGCCTGCGTAAAGAGTTAAAGATTCCTGTACAAGGAACTTATGGTTACATAACCAAATACTTACGCGAAAAGTATGGCATTCTTAAAAGCCACACCAACGATGCACGCTGTATTAGCAAAAATCCATTGGCTATACCTTGTGATACTTGCTACTACACAAAAGCGGTACGTCACCATAACAGGCAGCTGCATAAAGCAACTATCTTGAAAGGCGGCATACGCAAGGCTAATCAAGCGCCGTACATCGTAAAAGGCTATCGTCTTTGGGACAAGGTATCATGTAACGGAACAGAATGCTTTATTACAGGCAGACGCACTTCTGGATACTTTGCTCTAAAAAAATTGGACGGTACTGTTATTTCTAACAGTATATCTTACAAAAAGCTGCGGCTATTAGAAGTCGCAACAAATTATATTACAGAAAGGAAGTGAAGGGGCAATTCCTCTCACGACTAAAGTCACGGGTATCCTTGCCCCACTTAATGAAAAAGATTTTCACAATTGCCACCAGAAGGTGTTATGGTCTAAATAATGCAGAAACATCCATTTTACAGTTCGAGTACGACCCTGAACATGTATCTGATGTTCTTACACAGGTGCGCCGCGCCGTCGGGGATTACCTCAAAACCGAAGACGGCAAAAAGGCAGTCCATAATAACTTCGGTTGCTTTGACTGGGGCAATGTGTATGAGATTCCTAATTCATTCTTTGCGGGCTACGGTCTTGTAAAGGTCGCGGTCCCAGAGGTGGATGTCGTTGTCAACTACAACGAATGTTTTGTGGATGAGAACTAATAATCTAAAACATTCGTGGCAGTAAATTGTGCATCGAAGAAAACAGCTAAAAAAACACAAAAACAGAAAGGAAGAAATTATGACTATCAATTTAACTCGTGAGGATTTTGAGCAGGCTATCAAATCCGGCGCATCCGTGTTCGAAGGCAACACAATTCCCGATACCGGAAAACCGTCCGGGCGCTACTACCGTTTCATTCGTGTGCCGCTCGCCAATGGCGAGCACAAGGTAGATGCCTTGTACGGGCAGCGGTTTTATGGAACCATGGAAAATAAACCCGTAACATTCAACCAGGAGATACGCTTCCTTTGCCTCGTTGTC